>Ga0302314_10000115_pt1 | contig 134523 bp, 150 predicted proteins | sample III_Palsa_N2_3_FD_200533 | JGI IMG/M metagenome (GOLD analysis project Ga0302314, IMG submission 200533) | Peat permafrost microbial communities from Stordalen Mire near Abisko, Sweden - III_Palsa_N2_3 | ecosystem: Environmental > Terrestrial > Soil > Palsa > Peat permafrost | place: Sweden... | reverse complement strand
CCACCCATGTCGGCAAGCCACGCTTTGAGGTACTGGACAGGGACAGTCCTTCATAACCTAATCCGTGGGTGGAGTATTTTGACCTGGCCGAAAGTGGAGTAGTTTGGGGTGGCCGCCGGGGATAGCGCGTAGCCATGATTCTGTCCGAGGTGTCTGATCAGCACCAGTTTCGCATGCGAAACTGGCTACGGCTTAAAGCAATGATGATGGCCCTTTGAATCGAGAAATTGATCAGCAGAGACTTTTCCATTCAGCACCTCATCGGCCGGCGCGCCACCAATGAAATGGCCCTGGTCGTCGACGGCCTGGTTCAAACAGACAGTGCCGGTCCAGGTGTCAATGACCCAGAGTTGGCCCTCTCCTTCGTGGCGATAGCGCCCATTGAGCGCCAGCACTACGGCCACAATGAACGCACATAAAATCGCGGTCGCCGGCCAGACCAGAGCTTTCATGCTGTTCTGTTTACGGCAGTTCGGCGCGGCGAATTGCCCTGATATTCAGGGTTCGCGCGGGATCTTCGACCACATGCCCCGTGAGAAACATTTCATCGTGATGAGCCTCGCCGCGCACCTGCAGATTGAAGCTGTCCAAGCCGACTGCCGAAGAAAGTCCATGGACATTTGCGTACTTTCTGACGTTGATCAAAGCGTCGACGTGACCGCCACCAACCTGGTAGCTGCCGACGTAAATCATCGCGCTGTCGCCACCAAAAACCCGGTTGGTTTCAAAAACAGCAATGCCGGTGCCGACAAACCCGAAGTTGGATTGAAAATCAACTGACCAAAGCGCTTCGACCATGACTTTTCCTGCCTCTGAGCCGCAATGAGTTTCTGCTGCCTCTTCCTCTGATTCCGGGCCAGTTTCGCATGCGAAACTGCCAAAAAAAGCCTTTTGCGCTGTTTAAGGCCCCGTCTACGACTCAGCGGGCACCGCGTCGGGCGTGCCGTTCGAGCGGACCAGGCCCAAAAAAAAGCCCCCGGTGAAGGGGGCTTTGACGCTGGCGGTGCGGCTTAGTCTTGTTTTTCGGTGCGGGCGCGGAGCTGGTAGCTGTGCTCCGGCAGCAGGAGCGCTCCGGTCTTGGTGCGCAGGTTGATGGAGCCGTCCTTGTTCACCCAGCCGACGCCGATTTCGCTCCAGAAGCTCTTTTCGCCTTCGCCGCGCTCCTCGACGTGGTAGAGGCTGTGGGTCGGGCTGTTGCCGGTGCTGGCGGCCTGGGCAGTTTCCTGCTGCTGAGCTTTGTTGTTGCCTTTCATGGTGCTTCTCCTGTTATGCGCGACGTGCGCGGAAACTTTGTGAAGGCCGGCATTGAGCGGCACTTGCAGTGGGTGAGAGCGCCCCCGTTCATCAGCTGCGCAGCAGCTGTTGAGACGGCGCGCCGAAGCGAAGCCTTGCCCTTGCGGGTGACGCGCCGGCCGTCAAATTTCCTGCCAATAGCACGTCGTTTAACAGGGAACATGGAAGGCTCGATCGGCAGCAGCGTTGACCAGGTTGTTGGCCACGGCCCGACCTCGGACACGTCCGCGGTTTGAGCGCGAAGGCGCTTCCACTCTGGAGCTGCGGGCAGCTGGGCGACTGGCTCCGATTGCGCTAACCGGTGCGCTTTGCCGGACTGCAGTGCCGTGCCGCCGCTTTCCAAAAAAACTGGGCCGCGCGGACCGCCAAAAGCCCCATCGGGGGCGCGCGAAGCGCAGCAGGGCCGCATCTCGCGGTTTTCCGCGCAAGGGATTGACGCCCGCAGGGGTCGAGACGCCCCGGCGGCTCGATGCGCAGCACGAAAGCCCGGCCGCACAGCGGTGCGCCCCGATCGGGCTGCTTCAAAAGCGGTGCATCGGTCGCCGGCGCAGCCGGCGGGCTGTGGACAAGCTGATGGACGGCTCGCTACAGCGACCGCACCGGCCGGGGCCCTGACGGGGGGCCCCTGGTGGCCGGCGCTGCCGACCACAGCTTGCCCACAGCGCATCGAACCTCGGCGGCGCGTCAGCGCCGCTTCTGGACAGCGGTTCACGGCTGGATCTCGACGTAAAGCCGTTTCAGACGACGAATGCCCACCTCTGAAAGCTTGGCCAGCGCCTGTTCCTGGTTGTCGCAGGGAATGGTCTGGCTTCCACCACGAGGCGAATTGATCTGTCCCCATTCCAGAACCAGGCACCACTGCTGCAGAAGATCCTTTTCGATACGCGCCTGATAGAACCGCGTATCACGATGCCAACGGCGGAGCGGGCTACCTTCGAGCATGGAAAACTCCGGATCGGACTGGGGAAGCCCGAAGAGAGGCAACAGCCAGATTTGGCAGTAAAAGACGATCAGGCCTCGCGAAAGACCGAAAAGACCTCGCTGGGAACGCTCGCCGCGAAAGGGAAGGCCTCGAAGATCAAACCGAAGGTCGATCGAGAGACAGCATTTGTTTTCGGGCAACGCGCCGAAGGCGCAGGGGGCGCCGGCGAAGCCGGGGGACGTAGTCCCCGCCTTTGGCGCGTAGCAACCCGCGGAGCGTCCGAAAGGGGGGGTATGCCGGGTCTGTGGGTTCTGACGAAGGAAGAACCCACGGGGGGGACTGAGACGGCAGGGGGGGCTTGCCCCCCCTAAGAGTCGGCGGCCCCACACGCGAGTTATCCACAGAAAAACCTGAACCACTACGGGTTGTGTTTTTCTATAGGTAAAGCTACAGGATTTAGGGGGGGCCTGGTTCTGCGCAAAAAACCGGGGGAGGGGGGCCAGCTTCTGCGCAGCCGACCCGGGGGGTGGGGGGCCTAAATCTGCGTGAACAAAATCGCTTATCCACAGGGTTCTGCACGCCTTTTTGAGGCGTTTTGGCGACCACTTCGTGACACCATCATGACCCAAGACCCCCTCCGAACGGAGAGGGGGGCCTAAGTCTGCGCAATTTTGGTCGAAACCCTGAATCCGCCAAGGCCGCGCCAGGGGGGAGGGGGGCCAAAATCTGCGCAGACCCGTAATAGGGCCGTCGCAGCGCAGGCGCGCGTACATCGAGGGGGGCCTAAATCTGCGCAGCCGCTCAGCGCGGCATCGCGATCTGGATTTTTGGAATCGGCGGTTGGGAGGTTTTCATCAGCAATCCGCCGTCGATCACCTCGGCCTTGGCGTCGGGATAGACCGCCAGGACGTAGTTGAGGGCTTTGCGGAAATTGCGCTTGAACGTCTTGTGATCGTCGTTTTCGGCCCCGAACTGCTCGCGCACCAGGTGCCAGGGCAGAAACACCTGGCGGTTGACGCGGCACAGGCGGTGGGCCAGGTAGGCGTACAGATCCAGCGCCAGCGCCGAGTTGTCCAGGGCGTCGATCGCGCGCGGATCGAGCGGGAAGGCGAATTCCCGCATCGAGTCGAAATAGTCCTGCTCCAGCTCCAGCGCGCCGGGCCACAACGTCCGCTGCGCCCCTTGCGGGACGAACCAGGCCTGGAAGTCGCGCACCGGCTTGGTGTCGATGGTGCGGCTGCTGGTCTTGGTCGCGATACCCAGCTTCAGGCGCATCGCCGCGAAGGCGCGCATCTGCGTGTCGAAGGCGGTCATCGCGCCGCGCGTCCCGCCGGAGTCGCCCTTGATCTGCAGAATCCGCATCGCTTCGCGCTTGCTGTCGCCCAGCGGAATGACGCGCGTCTTGTGCTTGATCGCGTAGGTGGTGACGTAGATGTTGATCAGCCGCGGCTTGACGCCGTAGGGCAGGGGCTGCGGTATCCAGTTGTGCCCGTCCCACAGCTCGCCCGCTTCGATCTTGATCGAGGCCAGGCCAGTCTTGCGCTCAAAGGTCCGGCCTTCGACGCGCGAACGCGGCAGGCCGACCTGGGCGAAGGTGGCATGCAGGAATTCCAGCTCGTCCGGCGTGGGCTGCTCGACGATCTGCGCGCCGGCGATGATGAGCTGCGATTCCCGGCTCGACAGCGGTACCGCCAGGCGGGATTTCTCCGCCGGCAGCTGCGCGCTGGCCTCAGCTGGGGTATCGGTTGGCTCCTGCTCCATCGTGTGATTCGAGAAACTGTCCGGTTGGCTGCGGTCTAGTGTAATCATTGTCACTCCCGATGAGGTCAAAAAGGTAGTCGCGGTCAATTTCCGATTCGCAGTCGATGATCTGCAGGCCGTTGTTCTCGGCCTCGCCGAAGATCGCAGCGCGCGCCAGGCGCTCGGCCAGCTCCGGGCTGGTGCCCAGATCGGGCATCGAATCGGCGTAGGAAAAGACTTCGTTGAACAGCCAGTACGGCACGCCGGGGCCCGCTTCGACGGTCCACCAGGCGGACGCCACCGAATCGCCGAACACCGCGCGGTGTTGATCGGTGGGGTGGGTCACGAAGACGCGGAAGCCGCGCGCATCCCAGGCCAGCAGCTCGCGGTACAGCGCATCCTGGTCGGTCGCCAGCAGCGCGACACCCGGATCGAGGTTATAGGCACGCGGCACGTACGTTCCGGAGCGCAGACGGCGCAGACGGGCACCGAAGCGATACTGCTTCTGTCCCAACAGCAACGTGGCAAAGCTGGAGGCATGCGGATCTTCCAGTACGAAGCGGGCAAAGCTGGCGGTCATGGCATCAGGCGGCGATGGGGGTGGATGGTTTCGCCCAGCGCGGAATGGCGGCCTGGGAGGTGGCGGCCGCGACCAGGGCGCAGTACCCGGTGGGCGCATCGCCGGCGTCCTGACTGATCCAGGCCTGGCAATGGCCGACACAGCACAGCCGCGGTCCTTCGGTAGCGGCCGGTATCCAGGGGCAGTACTTGCGCCTGGCATCGCTTTCCAGCTGGACCGGATTAGGCAGCGGCATGGTTCGCCCCGGCAAACAGGTCCTGTTCGCCCGAATGGGCGGCCACGGTGACCGTCAGGCGGCCTTCAAGGCGCTGCGTGACGATCATCTGCAGCTTGGCGAAGACGCTGCCGGCGGTGGCCAGCAGTTCCAGAGAAAGACCGGACAGCTGCTCGCGCGCGGCGGATTCATCGCCGGCCAGGCCTGCCTCCAGCGCAGCGCGGAATTTGTCCAGCGGCAGCGACGGCAGTACGTCGGGGTACTTCCAGCGCATCATGCGCGGAGAATCGGCCCACTGCAGGGTCCACACCGCGGCGCCGAGGGACTTCGCGGCGGCGCCGAGCGGGGCCACGGCCGCCGGCAACTGCCGGCGCACGAATTCGTGGCATGCGGCATCGTCGGCATGTAGCAAACCGGCGACGACATCGGGCATAGTACTGGTGCAGTCGATCACGGTTTTACCTTTTCAGTTGCGGTCTGATACAAAGGCGGGGCGGGGAGCGGCAACAGGCACAGCGAGGTGCCGACCGAGCGGCCATGGGCCGCCAGTGAATCGAGGGCAGGGGCGACATGGGGAAGCGCAAAGAACAGTTCGATTTCTTCGCGCTTGGCATCAGTCAAATCCACCAGTACTCGAATCATTGCGCTGCTTCCAGGCTGTTGAAGGACGTGTGAATAGCGTTTTGGCCGGATAGCAAAATGCGGCAAATTGCTGCAAAATACCGCAAATTGCAACGAGCATAAAACCGGCCGCAGTTACAAAGTTGTTGCTTAGGGGCGGCAAATTGGCGGGAGTCTGTGACGGGACGGACGCCTTTGGCGCGGAGCAGGTAAGAGAGTTCTTCGTGAAAAACGAAAAGACTTTGAAGGCGGCGGGAGCCACGGGCCCCGGCGCTGTCGTACAGGGTGGTGACAGGGAGCTGCAGACGCTCAAGCACGCCTCGCAACTGTGCGAGGAGTACGCCTTGAGTTGTGGGCAGCGCTTTTACTTTTTCTCGTTCCGCCTGCCGCTGTTGCCGGCGCAGCCCTCGCAGTTCGCATTGACGAACTATCCGCGTGGCTGGCTCGAACACTACCGCGATCGCTCGTACATCAAGATCGATCCGGTAGTGCAGCGGATCATGAGTTCGCTGCAGCCGTTCACCTGGTCGGCCGTCGCGGCCGAGAATTCGCACCCCGCGGTGATCGAGCTGTTCCAGGAAGCCACCGCGCACGGTCTCGACGGCGGCTTTTGCGTGCCGCTGTACGCACCGCATGGGGCGCACGCGGCACTGACCTTGTCCGGCGGCGCGGTGCCGGCCGACAGCCAGGCACTGCGCAGTCTGTTCGGCAATACCTGGATGTTTGGGGTTTCGGTGCTGGACAGCGTCTTGAAGCTGGCCGCCAGCAGCGGCAGCCCGCGCCGATCCAGCGAGCTGACCGAGCGCCAGGAGCAAGCCTTGACCGGTATCGCGCAGGGACAAACATTGGACGAGATTGCCCAGGACCTGGGCGTGAGCCTGCCACGCGTCAAGGATCTGGTGTCGACGTGCTGCACCAAGCTCGGCGTGACGACACGCGAACAAGCCATTGTGCGAGCGTTGACCAGCGGGCAAATTCATCCGGTGACCTATTCCTCCGGGTTCAAGATCCCCATGGACCCGTCTCGCCCGGACTCCCTGTTTATTCGGTCCGACCGCTCCTGAATCGGCGGCACCTTTCGGTGTCGTGATTTCAGCACGCGATCAATTTTTCGTCGTCTCTGCGTTTGGGGGCCTCCGTGCGGAGGCCCCCAAATAGCGACTTCTTGACCCCCCGTATTTCAACGAGACTCCCGCTTGAGGGGTTGTAAAGCTGTGGGTTCTTGCGGGAGGACTCGCGCCATTTGTTGAAAGACGCAACCGCCGCTTGTTGGGGTCGGTGTTTCACCCGGATACAACGCCTTGGGGTTCATTAGCGTGTATCCACCTCCTGCCAGTCCTCGGCATTGCAAGCCGGAATGACCATCACGGCATTTGCAGGGGGACGTTGTGCGAATGAGGACGAAACAAAAAAATTGTAAGCTCTGTCAGTCCGACAAGAGCGAACAGCTTGAAAACGTCCGCGCACCCGAAATCGCAGCGCAAGAAGCGCCTCAAACCCATTCCAATAGCAGGCGAGCAGTTGGACCTCCTCGGCAAGAACCAGGAAGGCCTGACCAGGGTGGTCGTGGAGCTGCGGCCGGAAGGTCACCGCATCCTTCTGTTCACGGCGGTTCGGGAAGATCCGTATCTGGTCCAGACCAGCCGCGGCGGCACCAAGTATTGGGCCGAGATAGTTGGCGTGGTGCGGTGGATCGAAAAAAATCTGCCCCAGGCGCTTTCATTCGAGTATCACTGGGATTCCTTGCTGCAGGATTAGTCTCGACAGCCGCCGTCGCCGCTGACCGGTTCGTCGGATACAGCGACGGCTATCAGTACGTCCTGGTTCGCTACTTCAACCAGGACGGCATCTATCCGGCGCCGCCGCTGCTGCCCGGCCTGGCGGTTTCGCACGCGAAACTGGCGCAGCAGCCGTTCTACTATCAGGACTTCGCCACGACCCCGGCGAAGGACGCTGCGTTCATCACCACCGATGCCTGCAGCACACAGGACGCCAAGCGCCTGGTGCTGTGCCTGGGCAACGACGGCAAGCTGAGTCCGCAGGACCAGCTGCAACTCCTGAGTTTCGCGGCCTCGCCGGTGTCCGCCTTCGTGCGGACCTCGCGCGTGGCCGTTTACGTGCGCGACATCCTGTCGCAGCTCCCCGACCGCTTGAGCAACACCGTCATCGCGCAGCAGACCCTTGAAGCCTGCGTCTTCGCGTGCGAGCGCGTCATCGTCCTGGAGAAGTGAAATGACCAAGCTGCGTTTGCTGTGGGCCGCCTCGTTGTTGCTGAGCGGGTGCGCCAATGTTGCAACCACCACTCCGGCCGCAGCGCCGGCGAACACCGGTGAGGTGGACGCCGCCCTGAAAGCGGACGTCGCGGCGAAGCTGTCGAAGACCTTCCGCAATTTCCAGTTCGACGAGATCCGCAAGTCGGAACTGCCGGGCGTCTACGAGGTGTACACCGGCGGGCGCATCGTCTATTTCGCACCCGAGCAAAGCGTCCTGATCTTCGGCGAGCTGTACCGCACCGATGGGCATTCCATCACCGCCGACAAGGTGGCGGTGGCACAGGCGCTCAAGGCCGGCGACGTGGACCGCTCCGCGGCCGTGGTCGTCGGCGACGGTCCGGTGGAAGTAGTCGAGTTCGTCAACCCGGACTGCGGCTACTGCCGCGCCGCGCACACCTGGTTCGAGAAGGCCCAGCTCGAAAAGAACATGAAAGAGCTGGTGTTCTTCATGCCCATGCAAGGGCACTCCGAGGCCGAAGCCAGGGCCATGAATGTGATTTGCGCGCCGCCGGCGTTGCGCCGGGCGGCCTATGACGATCTTTGGTCGGGGAAAACCGCTGATCCGGCGGCGCAGTTGAAGTGCGACGGCGCAGCCAAGCAGCTGGCGGACCAGGCCAGGGAAGCGGTGCGCTTCGGGGTGTTGGGTACCCCGACGTACATCGTGAAGGGACAGGTGGTCACTGGATTCAGACAGGACCAGCTGCAAACGCTGTTGTTCAACTAAAGGAGCAGTCGCATGAAATCGTTTCGTTCGTGGTTGAAGTCCGGCAGGGGCAACGCGATCGCGTCCGCCCAGCCGAGCGGCCGTGTGTTGAGCGCCGAAGACAAGCTCAACAGAGGCATGCTGGCAGCGCTGATGCTGACGGCTGCCGTGTCGGTCGGTCCGGCGATGGCGTTCACCGCCCCCGCCGCCGGCTCCCTGGGCTACGACATCTACAACGTCGTGGTCAACCAGTTGCTGTCAGGCCCCATCGGCTTCGTGGGCGGCGTGGTGTTGATCGTGTGGGGCGCAACGCAGGTGATGAAGCAGTGGCTCATCACCGTGCTGTGCATCATCGCCGGCACCGTGATCATCAAGGCTCAGACGATCGTCACGAGCCTCGGTGCCCTCGTCCACTAAGCGACCCCGTGGCAAACGAACGGCATGGCTATTCCTTGCAGCCCGTCACTGCTCGGGATAGTCGTGCCGTTTTTCCAGACAGGGAGGGATCAAGCATGAATGTTCTTCGCAACACCTATGCACTCGCCGGCGGCGCGCAGCAGGCGACACCGCTTTCAAGGCAGGAACGCCGACTGATGATGGCGCTGTTCGCGGTCCTGCTGGCCACCATCGCGGTGGCGGCCTGGCCGGTGATGGCGTTCACCGCGCCGGCGGCGACCAGCCTGGGCTACAGCGTCTACACGGTGGTCGTCACGCAGCTGCTGGGCGGTCCGATCGGCTTTGTGGGCGGCGTCATTTTGATCGTGTGGGGCGCAACGCAGGTCATGAAGCAGTGGCTGATCACGGTCCTCTGCATCATCGCCGGCACCGTGATCATCAAGGCGCAGACGATCGTCACCAGCCTGGGCGCGCTGGTTCACTGATTCACTTATCGACGACGGGAGATAAGCGTGAATCAGCCTCACCACCGGTTACGGGATTGCGCCGTCCGAATCAGGAGCATTCGGAACGGCGCTCTTTTCGAGCCAGTAAGCCCCCGGATGATCGCCGTGTTCTCGCTGAATTTCTTCCAACCCGGAGTTCACACGCAATGAGCGCGACATTCAATGGCTTTGGTGGTTTGAGTGAGTCGAAGGCCACCAAAGCACTGAACTACATCAACTGCTTTTGGGCGGTTGTACTGGTAAGACTGGTGTTTCTCAATCACAGCCATTCACTCTCGGACGGCCAGGCTCTGGCCCTCGATGTGATGGCCGCAGGCTCGCTCGGACTCAGCTTTGTCGCACGCAAGGGCAAGCGCACGCCACTTTTGATTTGCATCGTTCTCGTTGCCAGCGTGCTGACCTTGTCGCTCGAACATTTGGCAAAAGGTTTGTTGTCGTGATGAACGCCCATCTGCTTCATCACTTCTGGATCGCCATGGCTTTTGTTCGCCACCCGTTGGCCGCGATGACGGCGTTGGCGCTGCTGGCCGTCGTTGGTCTGTTCCTTAAGGGACGCAAGCGCTAATGGCCATGGTGCCGCGTTACCTGCATCTGCCTGTGCAAGTGCTGTGGTTCGACATGGAGGACATCGCGATCCTCCTGGTCAGTTACTCGCTATGGATGCTGTTTTCCTCCTGGTATGTGGTGCCGGTAGTGATCGGCTTCCCGTACCTGTTCATGAAAATCAAATCGTCCAAGCCGCGGGGCTTCCTGCGACACACGCTTTACCAATATGGATTTGCCAGCCTGAAAGGCTATCCGCCGGCCATGACCGAAAGGTACGAAGAATGAATATTCGAGCAAATCAGGCGCCGGCGAATTGCCTGCTTAGCCTGTTGACCGATTTGGACCATCTGGACGGGGTCGCCCTGTGATCGGTTCGAAATACATCGCCAGGATGGATCAGCTGCTGCAGCGGAATCGTCTTCTGGGCTTCGCACTTGCAGTGATGTTGGTCTTCAACTTGTTCAATTGGTTCTCGCTGCAGATGGCGAAAACCTCCTCGCGCGTGACCTTGATCCCCATTGCCGGCGGTTCGGGTATGTGGGTCGGCAACGGCAAGGCCTCTGACGAATATCTGCGCGCGATGGCGCGTTACATCGTGGGCCAGGTCGGCCAGTACGCAGCCGGCACGTACCGGGCGCAGCTGCAGGAGCTGCTGCTGCTGTTCCCGGCCGATAGTGTCGGTCAAGCGCAGAGCGAATTCATGAAGCTCGCGGATGAGGTGGATCGCTACCCCTCGATTTCCAGTGTCGTCGTCTGGACCGGGCAGCAGCCCCTGAAAACCGTGGGCGACATGATGCAGGTCCATGTCATCAAGACACGGCTCGTCAACGGCAACAGCGTCGACAAGCCGGTGGACTCTTACTACTGCATCACCTACCGGATCGCGGACACGCAATTCGAGCTGGTCAACATCGAAGAATTGTCAGGGCAGGGCGAAGACCTCTGCCTCATCAAGAGCAAAAACGAGCAGGCCGCGCCCGGCGCAGCGCCTGCCACGCCGTCGCCACAGCCGCAGCAAACCCCGGATCAGAAAACAGGAGCATGAAGGCGATGAGCGCTTTGCGAAACACCTTGGGAATGGCCATAGCGTTTGCAGCGGCCCTCGGACCGTTGTGCCGCGCCGACGACGCGCCGGCCCCGCATGTGGCGCCGGAAGACGTAGCAAAGCTGCTGTCGCAGCTGCACGGGAACAAGGTCGGCGTGAATGTCGCGCCGCCGGATGCGGCCGCTCCCGCTCTGCCGGAACCACCTGTTGCGCTGACCAACCCAACCGCAGTAGAGAGCAGCGCCGCGGTGGTGACGCCAAGTGGTGGTTCGGCGCCACAGATTCAATCGGTACATCCCAGCCCAGTGGCCGGCTCGATTGCACCGCAGATCCTGACCATCGATGGTGCGAATTTTCAGTATCGGGCGCGTATCAACCTGCGCAATCGGACCACCGGTCAGATCTATGCCAACCGCGCCGCGATCAGCCGCGCCGGTTCGCGCATCGTCCTGAGTGCGAATTTGGGGAATCGGGCGGCCGATTGGGGTTTGGAAATCGTCAACCCCGATGGCCAAACATCCGGCGAGCTGGGATTTCAGGTCGTTCCGACGGCCCGCACGGCAGGCCCCGAAGCAACGGCAAGGCGGCTTGCAGCTTCGTCGGCCGAGCAAACGAACGCAGCAGAACACCCAGGCGTAGCGCCAGCGGCGCTCAGCCAGGTGTTGAGCGGTATGAATGCGGCACCGGAGTCCGCCGGCGCCAGCCTGCCGGCGGTTCCGGTGCCGCAGCACCAGTCCTCGTCCCTTCCGACTTCCAATGTACTTCCCTACCCGTCGAAGGCGGTGCTGGGAGCGGGAGGGGCGGGGGCCTTTTTGAAGGCCCCCACACAACAGTCGTCAGCGTCCAGCATCGCGCAACCGCCGAACTATGGGCAGCGGGCGATTGCAGTGGATGTTCCCATCGCGAGGCCCATCCCGGCCTATCCGATTCCGGCAGCGACCGAAGGCGGAGGCATGCAGGGATTTGGCATGCCAGCGCCGCAATCGGCGCATGCCATCAAGGTCTCCAACCCTGTCAGCCAGTCGCCGGCAATCCCCAACGTCAACACCCCGCCAGCAGGCGCTTACTCAGTCGGCGCCGGCAACGCGGAAAACGTCGCGGTCGATCCGCCGATGGAATACGGCGGTTCGCGTTCAATGACGGCGATGGACCAGCTGGTGCGCCCGGAAATCACCACGGCCGTTGTGGTCAGCAACCGGGACGTCAACCGTATCGCTTGCGAAGACGGCGTTGAAGACGCGTTCTGGAGCAAGGAAAGGCCTGTGATGGTCAATATTTCCGGCTCCAACGTCTTCGTGAAGTTTCTGATCAAGAAACTGGGCGACAAATTCACCTTCATCGAGGAACCGGTGGATTTGCACATCGTCTGCGGTGACGCGGTGTACACGATGGTGCTGCACCCGCAACAAGTCGACTCGGTGACGGTGCGACTGGTCACGCCCGTCAGCAAGACCGTGAAGAAGATCGCCAAGGACTGGAGTGCGCTGCCGCTGGAAGACAAGATCCAGCGCTTCACCGTGATGGTCTACAAGAACGATTTCCCGGAGGGCTTCCAGCGCAAGCCGATTTACGACGGCGACGCTCGCCGGCATGTGCAGCTTTACGACGCAGGCCCGGCGGACGGCGGCGCGGTCCGGGGTGTTTCCATCACGGGGCAGTACGAGGTCACCGCCAACGGCACAGGCCTGACGGCGACCGAATACAGCGTCGTGCCCGACCAGGCGCGCGAGTTCACGGAAACCGACTTTCTTTCAGCCCAGTTCGGCGATGTGGTGGCAGTCACCGTCGACCCTGCGCGTGTCGATGCGGGACAACCCGCACGATTGATCATCGTGACGCGGAGTGTCGAACATGGCTCTTAAAGACACGATCAAGGAGAAGTGGGACGCGCTGGATGCCAAGAAGCGACAGAACGCCGTACGAGCTGGCATCGCCGCGGTTGGAATCGTTGCAATCTTCGGTGCGTACTTCGTAACAGGTCAGCAAAAAAAGATCCCGGTCCCGCCCAAACAAGTCAACGTCATTTCTGTCGGCGAAAACCGACTGGAAGACGATGTGCGCGCACAGGTGGAAAAGCAGCGCCAGGCCGACGAGGCGCAGAAGAAGGAAACCGACGCCAAGCTTCAGGTACAGGACAAAACCATCGAGCAGGCGCAAGCCGAGCTGAAGCTGATTCAGTCGACCCTGGACGGGGTCAAGGACGGGAAATCGCTTCCAGAAGGCGATGCCTTGGGCGGCAACGGAAAGCCGCCACAGTGGCCGGACAGCTGGAATGGTTCGCAGCCGCGCCCAGCCGGAATGCCGGTCAATGGTCAGCCTGTAGCGCCGATCGAGCCCGAATTGATCGGCGATATCGGTTCGACGGCGGGAACGCCGGCGAAAGACGACGGTAAAAAAAAAGGGGGGAAGAAGTTTTATCTCCCCGTCAGTTTTATGTCCGCTCATCTCTTGACCGGGTTGAAAGCCAAAACCGTTGAAACCGCGCGCAATGACCCGGAGCCGATGCTGTTTCGGGTCCAGGCACCGGCGGTACTGCCCAATGAAGTACGCGCCGAGTTGTCCGGTTGCCTGGTCGTAGCCAATGGATTCGGTTCGCTGGCATCGGAGCGCATCGAGGCAAAACTTGTCTCGCTCAATTGCTACGACTACGACAACAACTCGATTATCGACGCAGACCTGAAAGGGATCATCGTCGACAAGGATGGCGTCAAAGGCCTGGCAGGCCATGTCGTCATGAAGGCCGGCGCCAATATGGCACGCGCGATGGTCGCCGGCGCCTTTCAGGGCGCCGGCCAGGTCCTGTCGCAGTCCAGCCAGACCGTCTCTACCTCCCCATTGGGCGCGACGCAGACGATTCAGCCCAATCAGGTGGGGCAGGCCGCGCTCGGTCAGGGCCTGGCCAGCGGCGCCGGCGAAATGGCGAAGGTTTATCTCGATCTGGTGAAGCAATCGGCGCCGGTCATCGAGCATGGTCCCGACACGGATTGCACCGTCGTCGTGACGGAAGGTGTTTGGCTGGAGGTCAAGGACAGTGAGCAAAACTGAACCAGGTTTCGCGCGGCTGGACGGGGTTTTCCGCCTGCTCGGCGATGACGCAGGCGCGCGCATGGACCGGCATTGCCGCGCCATCGTGGATCTTCATTCCGCAGAGCCGGGGGGCTTTTTACAACCGCCGCCGTCCGCTCTGCGCGTAATTGACGTCGGCCAGGGTAGTCAGCGGTTCATGGAAGCCCTGGCGACAGCATCGAAAGGCACCGCTGTGCCTTATTTGACCGTGCCCCAACTCGATCCTTTTGCGAGACGCGGCACCAAGTCGGGGGACAAGTCATGAACAACCGGAAGTTGTTGGCGACAGGCGCGGCCGCGTTGTTCGCGCTGCAAGTGGCGCAGGCTCACGCCGGGTTTTGGACCGGCGCAGCCGTGGGCTATCTGTTCGGCAAATCGTCAAACAACCGCCAGGTCGTGCAGGAAGCGGGGCCGATGTTGAGCGAGGACGAAAGTCTGTACGCCGAATATCAGCGCAACGAGCTGCTGATGAAATCAGCGGAAGTCCCGGTGAAAGAGCAGCTGGGGCTTCGCAACAAACAGATCGAAGCCGAACTGGCCCAGCATGCGCGGCAGTCCTATCTCGACTCATTCCGGCTGGTACTGCTTCCGCTGCGCGAACAGGTCATCGAGCGCCAGACCTTGCCGGCGCTCAAGGTAACCAATGGCCTGCTGCCCGACTGGGTCAACCACTGGTTGGGGCCGGATGAGTCCGTTGAAGGACCGCAAAGTTTCACCGCGCAGCGCAAGTCGTTGGTCTACGCCGTGACGCTGGGCAAAGACAGCCCGCAGCCGATCGATGATTTTCTTGTGACGCAAGGCGGTCATGAGTTGTCACGGCAAGGCGACCGGTATGTGGTCGATGAGATCGAACAGTTTGGCGACAACACAATCAATCTCGACTTCCAGGATCGGAAGCACCCTGGGCTGCACTTTTCACTAACTGACGTGCATCAGGAACCGGACGCGGAAACCTTGCGCCGGGGCGCCGCACCTTCAGCCTGGCCGGGTGGACCCGACGCGCCTTATCTGTCGCCGGCAATGCCCTCTGCGTGGCCGCTGATCAAGGTGGCCCTGTATCTGGCTGGAGGGATTCTGGTGCTGCGCGTCCTGATGTTCTTCTTTTACAGCCGCAAGCCCGAAGAGGGCCAGTCATGAAACGCAGAAAGGAAGTCTTCATCATGAAATCGCTCTATGCCAGTACGTTGTTGCTGCCGCTGTTGCTGGCAGGCTGTTCGATGTTTCCCTACGACAGCCATTTCCTGTGCGAGAAGAATGCCGACTACGGGCATTGCACCAGCGTCCAGGGCGCCTACCAGGATGCCGTGGGCGGCAGCAATGCAAACGCCGCTGCGGGCGACGTCGAAGCAGGGCGGAAGGACGAGCATATGCAGCACAGCGATAGCGAGGCGATGGCAGAAGGCCAGGGGCCGAGCGTCGACGGCGCCGAGGCCTTGCCTGCGGAGAAACATGCGGACGGTCATCCGAGGGTGGTTCCGGTCACGGCGCGCGATCAGTACAAAAACTCCGAATACCGGGCAATGGCCGGGATGATGGACGCGCCTGTGGCGCCCGTGCTTGCGCCTGCCAAGGTACTACGCACCTTGATCGTGGCCTACCAGGACGGTCAGACGCTGTTCATGCCGCGTTATGTGTTTTACGTCGTCGGCGAGCCGCATTTCGTGATGGGCGACTACCTCAGCCGCGCACCGGCTGGATCGCCGTCGATCTTCCCCAATGGCCCGCAGCGCAGCTCGATGGGAGACAGGTAATGCTCCGCTTCCTGACGGACGAGGAAGAAGGGCCGAAAGAGGGCGAGCATGAGGCCTTAGCCCGGCGCGAAAGCTTCGGCCGGTGGTTGCCATACCTGGCCTACAGCGAAGAAACGCAGTCTTACCAGAACTCGGACAACACCACGGGATACCTGTGGGAATGTCGACCCTTGAATTTCATACCCGGCAGCAAGCTCGATGTGCTGTCCGGGCTGCTGCGGCAAGAGTATCCCGAGGATATGGTGATTCAGTTCATCCAATATCCTGACGAGAGAGTTGAGCCCGTCATCGACGCGTACATGAAGATGAAGACGCGCGACGACGAAGTGTCGCAGGAAGCCGCGCAGCGTTACGCGTCTCACCTGCGCGATGGCGTTCAAGGCGTGGCCAAGATGCGCGGCATTCCGGTCCGTAACTTCCGGTTGTTTGTCGCCGCCAAGAGCAAGGAAAAGCTCGGTAACGAGCGGATTTCCATGATTGAGGAAAGTCTGGCGCAGGCCGGGCTTGCGCCGAGGCGGCTAACGCCCGGGCCTTTCCTCGAATGGTTGCGTGCGGTGTTCAACAGCACCCTTCCCGAAAACCCGCAGGCGTATTGCGATGGACGATATCTGCGTAACCAGGTGATTTCTACCGAATCGCCTATCGAGAGCCTGAAAGGGGGAACGATGAGGATTGGCGGGCGCTACGCCGCTTGCCTGACCCCGAAGTCCCTGCCCAAGAAAGTCGAGAGCCTGGACATGAACAAGCTCATTGGCGGCTTTCGCGGGGCCGAGGACGATAGTTCGCAGCTGATGAATCGTTTCATCTGGACAACAACCGTGTTCTTCAAGGCGAATGCGGGTGCCATTCGCCGCAAAGCGAACGTGATGATGGCGCAACGTGCCGGCGGTTCGATCGCCAAGACGATCGGCCGCCGCGTGCAAGAGCTGGATTGGGTGCTGGACGACGTGGAGGACAATCCCTACGTCAACGTCATCATGTCCTGCTGGGTCTTCGGCGACGATGAGGACGATCTGAACCGCGGCATTGCCCGCGTCCGGTCGCTCTGGGAAAAGCAGGATTTCGTGATGCAGCGCGAAACCGCAAAAGGCATTTGCTCTGCCATGTTGATCGTGGCCCTGCCGTTTGGGTTGTACATGACCGGCAGCAATTTGACCACCATTGACCGCGACTTCCAGATCTCAACCGCCGCGGCCGCGCGACTACTGCCGGTACAAGCCGACTTCGCCGGTCACATGCGTCCGGTGCTCCTGTATGTCGGACGCAAGGGCCAGCTGGCGTCAGTTGATGTATTCGACCCGGGCGCGAACAACCACAACTGGCTTGCCTGCGCCAATTCAGGCGCCGGCAAGAGCTTCCAAACGAACTTCCTGGTGAGCAACTACTACGGCGCTGGCGCTTTCATACGCGGGGTCGATATTGGGTACTCCTATGAAAAGCAGTGCCTCATCCAGAAGGGCCGTTTCATTGATGTCGGCGATCCCAACAACAAAATCGTCTTGAATCCGTTTGCCTCCAGCCGAAAGCGGGATTCGGCCGATGATGAGGAAGGCGATTTGCAGATGACGGCCAAAATCGTCCTGCTGATGGCGTTTTCCAACACCGGCACGGCCAATGTGACGGAAACGCACAACTCTCTGGCAAAAGACGCCGTTCGCTACGCGTTCTCACAAGACGGCGGCGAAAAGGGCATCGACCACGTTTACGATTTTTTTAAGGTCTACCCCAAGCTTGCCAAGGATGTGGACTACGAGGGGGCAGTCCCCTTGGCTCGTGAAATGGCGTTCAACATCCGCGATTTCTGCACCGGCGGACAATACGGCCGGATCTTCAACGGGAAATCGAATTTCAATATCGCCAGCGACCAGTTTGTGATTCTGGAGCTGGAGCGAATATTGGACAACGCGCAGCTGTTCTCCGTGATCTCGATGCAGGTTATCAACGCGATCACCCAGGACTTGTACGTGTCCGACCGCTCGACGCAGCGGTTCATGGTCTTTGACGAAGCCTGGAAATACCTCGGCGCCGGCGACGTCCAGGTGAATACCGCCTTGATTGCCGGCGTCATCACAGAAGGCTATCGCCGAGCCCGCAAGTATCACGGATCGACCGGCATCGTCACGCAGTCGCCGCTGGATCTGGAGAAGTTTGGTCCCTGCGGCGAAATCATCAAGGCCAATTCGGCGTTCAAGTTCTTCCTTGAATCCGACGACTACGCCGAAGCCGATCGCCGCGGCATCATCGACTACAAAGGCTTGTTGCAGGATCTGGCCAAATCGGTCAAGAACAAGCGCCCAAGCTATTCCGAGGTGCTTTTCGATACGCCATTCGGCGCTGGCGTCGGCCGTCTCTGCGTCGACCCATGGACGTATTGGCTCAACACTTCGAGCGGGGCGGACTTCGCCAAGTTTCGCGCTGAAATGGCTGGAGGATTGACCCCCATCGAAGCTCTGAACAGGTTGTCGCAGTCATGATCGGACGCGTGCTTACGCTGGGATTGGTGCTACTGGTAGCGGCCGCTCCCCGTGTATTCGCGCAGAGTTCTTCGTCGTCCGGATCTTCCGGACCGCTGGGGCCCTATACCGGCAGCACCGACATGAACGCCGAAGGCGCGTCGGCCGCCGGCGCCGTCAGCAACAAGTTCGGTACGGCGCAGACCATGGGCAACGGCCTGGGCCAGCCGTTGGCAAGCCCGACGCAGATGACCACCGTCAACGGCGCCACGGGGTTCAATGCGCAAACCGGATGCCCGGCAACGTCGGCATACCTGCAGCTGACGATGTTTCCCAACAGCACGGGCGATATTCAACAGGTTGCCATCGACCAGGATCAGAACTTCAGCGGCAGCTACACCGCCCACTACCTGATGACGGGGCCGTTTGCGGGAGTCTGCAACAACGGCCTCATCAGTTGCGATCCCGGCACCTTCAGCAACTGCCGCTATCTGCAATGGCAGGCCACCAGCACCTCCATTTCCCTGAACCCGGTCACTCAGGAGAGCCTGGGCGCCTGCTACTGCGTCAACAACTATTGCGGCGCGAACCTGGCGCTGAGCAATAGCCAGAAAGTTCTGACCGATATGGCGGGCGGCATCACTCTGGCCTTGAACACTGTGTATCCACGGCTGGCGATGGCGCAGTCGACTTTTCCGGACCCGACTCAGGTTGTTTATTACGGCAATCAGACGGGGTGCAACACGGGAGGCTCGACCCAGCCCGACAACTACTACAACAACGGCAACACAGCGAGCTTGCCCGCGGCAGGCACCGCCGCAGCGGCCAATCCATCGTCCGGCTACTACATGGTGCTGAACAGCCCAGCAGGGCAGGGCGACGGTGTGAGTTCGATGAGCTGCAGCGTCAACCGCCAGTTCGACCTGACCAACGTCAGCAAGAACAACGTCATCCAGATCCTCAGCCGCACCCAGGGCGCGACGGCCGACTGCGGCGCCGGCTGCCTCCAGCTGACGCTCGGCCTGCAGGCTTCTGCCAACTACTGGACCGAGGGCGGGGCGGGCCAGGGCTGCGGGCTTTTCAGCGATCACGAACAGATCCAGGTCACGGGCGGGCAATTTGTGCAGAGCGTGACCCTGCAGCAGTTCAACGTCGACGACTATGGGCAAGAGGTCATCAACGGCGGGGTTACCTGGACCGATCCGCAGGCGTCCGGGTGGACCAACCCGGCGCAGTCGTGGATTCCCGGAGGGAACTGCGAGTCCAACCAGGTCAACTATTTCAGCCCGAACGTCGACGAGACCAGTTATTTCAAAAACGACGGCGTGGTCAACGTGCAGAACAACGATTCTGTCGGAGGAACCGGCCAGGCCTGGTCGGTCACCCGGTTCATGGTCAACGAGGGGTGCCAGATCCACGACACCTACGTCAACGACGGATGTGCCGCCGCCGAGGCGAATTCGGCCTGCCAGTTGAAGGACGAGACTGTTGATGGAGTCCCCACGGTCCAGAATTACGTTTCGACGGGCTTGGTACCGGTGCCGCAGACGCAGGATGTCGACACGTCCGCCTGCAACTATGGGAACGTAACGGAGCCCTGGTTCGTCAAGCAGCGCACTTATGTTTGCAAAACCGGCACCCCACCGAATTACGATTTCAGCGATGCGGTTCAGCGTTATCAATCGATCCATTCCAGCTTCGACCCGACCACCGGAAACTACACCGACAGGACCGTGACCAGCGCCGGAGGATCGCCGGTTTTTACCGAGCGAAACGATCCGCTGCCAACGGCCCAGACCGTTCCGGCCTGCACCCAGTCTTGCGAGGTGTCCGCGCCGCAGATCGGCGCCAACGTCGGTGACCAAGCCGGCGCTACCAACACCCTCAACGGAACGGGCCTGCCCCTGGTGTACAGCTTCCGCGCCTGTACATCCGGGGGTACGGTCTGCCCGGTCAACGCCGGCGAAACGCTGGTGACCGCCTGCAGCTGCCGCAACACCTTCGCAAAAGCCGCAGCGTCGATGCAGGTCATCCGCATGATGGGACAGGACACCATATGCACGACCGGAAACTGACAGGCCGGGGCGTGTCCGAGCCCCTGTGGAAGGGGCTGGCGCGCTGCACCGCATTTGAGGTGCTGCGGGCTGTCGTCGAAGTCGTGGCCATCGCCGCGGTGCTGCTCCTGCTCGCCACGCATCCGGCACAGGCGCAGTCTTCGGGCAACTACGAGTGCGCGGCGGATCTCAATGGCGACGGCTCCATCGACCAGTCCAGCGAGGTGCAGCAGTGCTACAACTCGACGACGACAACAACGGTGACCGGCAGCAACTGCGCGGCCGTCACGGAAGCCTGCAACGCGACGACCACAACCCCGCCGACCTGCCCCACGGTGCAGCGGATGTGTCACAAGGATACGGACGGAGAATATCTCTGCCCGATGCACCCCGACACATCCTGTTACGTGGCGGATGAGGGGGAGCACTACTGCGACGTACCCCAAACCAGCTGCACCACAACCAGCTACGCCTGCCCTGACAGCCCGGGAACGGCCTGCAGCAGCAACAGCGCAGGCGTGCAAAGCTGCACCTACACGCCCAGCACCTGCAGCACCACCTCTACCACAACCGGCTATCTCTGCCCCTTGCAGGCCCAGGCCTGCAATCAGGCGACCGACGGGTCGTATTCCTGTCCGCTGGGTTCGCAATACGCATGTCTTGCCAACGCATCCGGATCGGTCATGTGTTCGGTGCATCCGTGCACCGACACGACGGGGAGCGGCGTGGTGGTGAATCCGCCGGTCAATGATCCGACGCCGACCAGCAATGCGCCGACCGATCCGACCACCGGCGCTTGCCTGGCGAATTTGCGCATCTTCCCCGGCCGCGACGCGACGTGCAAAGGCAACGGCGTTGAAACCGGGTTCCAGGATTGCTGCAAGGCCAGCGGGTCCATGAATGACACGATGGGGGGACCGCAGGACCAGAGCAACCAGCGCAGCGCGCTGCAAAAAGGACTATCGACCGCGTTCCCTTTTTACCCACAGTGTTCCTCGGGGGATACGCAGACCGGCTACCAGAGAAATTCCGGCTACTGCCATTACGTTGGTGATTATTGCGGCGAGAGCTGGCCCCTGGTGGGTTGCGTGCAGACGGTTCACGCCTACTGCTGCTATGGCTCGATGCTGTCGCGCATCATCCAGGAAGCCGGCCATGCCCAGATTAGCGAAATGGGCGGGTGGGGCACACCCACCAGCCCCAATTGCCGCGGCTTCACGCCGGCCGAGTTTCAGTCGATCGATTTTTCAAAAGTCGATCTGTCCGAGTATTACAACGAACTGCAGTACAGCACGCAGTCCCAGGTTCAGTCCCAGGTGAATACCAGTGCGATCCCCCAGTAAGTGGCGGCGCCTGGCCCTGCTGGGCATCTCGCTCGCCGCTCTGGCTGGCGCAGCACACGCCGAGGTTGTGCTTGGCCCGACCTATCCGATTGTCGAGCCAGACACGATGTCGGAGATCCACGACAAGGCCGCAGCCTTCGACTGGCACCAGTGGATGACGCGCGATCCCGAGAAGTTCGCGGCTTTCCAGTCAGCTCCGCTACCGCGGGCAACGCGCAACAGCACCCGGCTGTTCGATCCGACCTACGCGCTGCCGCAGGACATCGTCGGCCAGGATGGGCGTGTCCTTTACCCGAAAGGGTACCTGGTCAACGTCTACAAGACGCTTCATGTGCCCAACCGCTACATCGTGATTCAGGGCCGGGACAGCGATTACCGCTGGCTGCGCGACGTCGCCAAGCCAATGCCCGGCGACAAGGTTCTTCTGGCGGGCGGCAATGTGCTGGACGAGCGCCAGAGGATGCACCTGGAGCTGTTCATGCTCGATCAGCGCTTCATCGAACGATTTGGCCTCCGTTCCGTCCCGGCGATTGCCCAGCAGGAGGGAGAAATGCTGCGGGTCACTGAATATTTCGTGCGGACGGAAGGGGAGACTCAGCCGTGAGCTATGAGGTCGTTCAAGCTGCCTGCCGCAAAACGGCGCGCATGCGCTATTGGGTCTATCCGCTTTCGGGTCTGCTCGTGGTAGTTGGACCGTTTCTCGGCTGGCAAGTGTTTCAGCACCTGCAGGCCGCTACCGGTCTGCGTTTGTGCGCAGCCTTAATCGCAGCCAGCTTCGCCGTCCTCGACGGGATACTGATCGCCGGTTCCCTGGAGTGGCACCTGCGCGGCCTTTCTTCGGCATGGGCAAGCGTTCAGAGCCTGCCTTTACCCAAAGTCGTTTCGAGAGTTCGCCATGACCGTTGAGGAAGCTCGCACGGTATGGGTTAGCGGTTCGTCTCGGGTCTGGAGTTGGATTGCTCTTGCTGTCCTTTTCTTGACCCCGGCCGCCTGGGCTGTATGGGACGGTGATGCAGCTGCCCCCGGTCCCGCGATGTGGATCGCGGCCTTAATGCTTTGCGGAGCCGCCGCCTGCAGCGTCGTGGCCTTGCTGCAGGGGATGCGACGCGCCCGCGCGGGGCATGTACTGGAGCGCGCCGACCTATGAGCTTCTTGCCCCGTTGGCGCTTCCTGCAGGCCGCTTTTTTATTCCTGGCGTCGTTCACGGCATCTGCCATGTGCACGGATTTGCGCTTTATCAACCCGATCAGCGATGTCGACTGGGACTGCATATTTCCCATCGTAATCGCCGGCATCCCGATCGACGAAGGCGACCACCCGCCGGACAACACATCCAGCGGCATGTTTTGCGAATGCCCGGGCAAAGGCCCGTTCGGCACACCGCTTTTCGGCTTCGAGGCAAGTTACTGGGAGCCCGCGCGTCTGATGGATACGGTCAGCGATCCATGGTGCTTCCCAGCGATTGGCGAAGACATGAGCAGCAACACCACCGGAGCCAGCACCAGCAAGTTCGGCTACAGCGGCGGCGGCTACGCCAAGCAAGGCTATAAATCGGGAGAGGCCCACGTCTTTCAGCACTACCACTACTACATCTTCCCGGTCTGGACGATTCTGGAAATGTTCACCGACTCGGCCTGCGAACGTGGGGGCGAAGACTTCGACCTAGCCATGGTGAGCGAGCTGCGGCCGGACTGGTCCGACGATATGACCGCGATGCAGCTGTACCCGGAAACCTCTGTCATGGGCAATGCTGCGGTGGTGTTTGCCTGTATTGCCGATGCCATCGGAGCTACAGCGGGCTATCCGATCGACGCACTGTACTGGTGTATGGGGTCGTGGGGGGTGGCCTATCCAATGACCGGGAATATCACCGCCAAGGATTACGTCGAGGCCAACGCCGGCGACGCGGCGCGAGCCCTCTATACCCAGGCCCGATTTGGTTTGTTGCCAGATCGAGCGACAAATCTATGCGAAGACATCAGTTTGCCGATTTGGGTGAAATCCCATTACCGCTTCCAGGAGGTTAGGCCGATCGACGACTGGCAATGCCACGTCATTGGGGAGCCAGGCTTGTTGTGGACAGAGGGAAAAGGTCCTGTCGGTATGTCCGACAACTTTTCCTGGCTGATCTTCCGCAAGGTGCATTGCTGCGTTGGGGTGTTTTAAGGAGGTCATATGGACGGTTCATTCGGGGAGCGAGTAGCGACGGCGGAAGCGATCATGCGGCGCACGGAATTCGTGACGGAACCGCGCTTCTACATCGCTGTGGTGTTCATGATCCTGTCACCGTGGTACTTCTTTGAAGTCCGCAGCGACGTGGGCGGCGGCCTTTGGGGCTGCTTCGCATTCGTCGGGCGCCTGGTATCGCCGATGCTCTGCGCCGCCGGTAGCGTCTGCGCACTCCTGTGGGTAGTGCGCCTGGCGCAACGTTGGCAGGCGCAGCGTGTTGTTCGCGCTGCGCAGCTCTGAAGGACGGTTTCGCATGCGAAACCACCAAAGCGCGTTCTTGTTTGCACTGGCTCTTGCGGCGGTACAGGCTCACGCGCAGGACGCCGCGCCACCCGGTTCGGTGCAGGACCTGGCCCAACAGGGACTGCACCGCGCCCAGGAATACAAGGATTACAAGCCAGCGATCCCCGTCTATTCCGACATGGGTCAGGTGAAGCGCCTGGCTGACATGGGACGCGCTCGGGGTCAGGCGGAGTTCCAGGCCCTGGCCCAGCAAAGCAACATGGCCGGCGCCGTCGCAGGGCCGGCTTTGCCCGGCACCGACAACGGAGTGGTGGCGAATACCCCGCAGGTGCCGGGCTTGGTGGTGCTGGCGGTGTCTTCTTCGATGCCGCTGGAAATGCTTCGCGACTACATGGCCCAGCTGGATCGCGTGCCCGGGGCGGTCGTTGTGTTGCGAGGCTTCGTGGGAGGTGCCACAAAGATTCAGCCCAGTGGGAAGTGGGTCGAACAGGTTCTGCGCGTCGATCCGGGGTGCCTGAAATGCGCCCACCGCCGCGTTCGGGTTGAAGTAGATCCACTGGTGTTCCGGAGCCTGGACATCAAGCAGGTGCCGGCCGTGACCTATCTGGCCGGTGTGCAGGAGTTGCAGCACTGCGAGAAGGAACAGTTTCAATCGGCCAGTGTGGTTTATGGAGCGGTTTCCGTTGAAGCGGCTTTGCGAGAGGTTGTGAAGGGTGGGGTGCCGGTTCCACCGCAAGTGCTTGCGCAATACCGGGGAAAGTCATGACTCTTGCCCAGCTCAAGAATCGGCGGCTGCTTGCGATCTGCTCGGTCTGCCTGGCAACGGTCGTGATCTGTGACCGCATCGGATTTGTGGAGACCAAATCCATTCCTTTCCGTTTCAGTTTTGACGCGTTCGGGCCGCCTGCCAAAGGGGACTACGTCCGCGTACCGGTGCAGCACCCGATGATCGAGGAGAACCGAAAGACGACCCTAACCAAGCATGTGGTCTGTGCCGCCGGGGATACGCTGACTTTTGATGGCGAAGCTCACTACTGCAACGGCATCAAGGTGGACACGATCAATGTCCGGCACACGGATCTAGGTCAGCCGTTGCCAATCTTTATTTGGAACGGGCCGATTCCCGCAGGCAAGTTTTATCTGCTCGGCACACATCCGCGCTCATTCGATAGCCGGTATCTCGGGTTTTTCGACGCGACCACAGCACAAAAGGTTTGGGGGATTTTCTAATGCGTAATGCCTTGTCATGGCCTGTCCTGGTGTATTGGCTGGTTGGCGCGGCAGCCTTGACCCTGGTTATTGGTGTCTCGCTTTACAGAAACGCCAAGGCAGATGACGCCCCAGCCACAACCGGCAATAGCGAAAAGCACGGCTACTGGTGGTATGAGCGCGAACCCGATCCGGAGGAGGCAAAGGACGACAAGCCGGTGCACCCGGACCTGCAGGCGCCTCCTTCAGAGGCTGAGCTGGCAAAGATGTACCCCAAAGATGTCGAGAAGGTCATCGACGACTACCGGGAATACGCACTGTGGAAGATGACTCCCGAGCATGTGACCTGGTACTACCACCTGCAGGACTTCGCACGCCGTCGTTCGCAGGCCTTCATGAACGTAACGCAGTACGTCATGGTCACGGATGCCGGTTTGAACATGCAAACCGAGTATCCCGAGAATGCGCCTGGCCTGGCCGCACGCCAGGCGACCTACAACGCCTCGATCAACGATCGGCTGGACAAGGAAAAGGGCGGTGCGGCGCTCATCCTGCTATCCCGCAAGTCCTGCCCTTATTGCCAGGCGCAGCACAACGCACTGTTGTATTTCCAGCAGCGCCACGGCTGGGAGATCAAGGACATCGACATCGATGAGCACCCGGAAGTAAAGGCCAACTTCTCGGTCGATTACACCCCGACCACCGTTGTCATTTTCCGCGGGACGGACAAGTGGTTCCCCGTATCCGTCGGCGTGGAATCGGTGTCCCGCATTGAACAGAACTTGTACTCGGCCCTGCGCGTAATGCGCGGAGAAACCGACGCGCAGCGTTACACCCTGCAGGACTACCAAGACGGCGGGAAATATGACCCGCAAGGGGCACCGAAATGAAACGGATCATCGTCGCATTTGTTTTCGTGGTCTTCACGCCGCTTGCCCTTGCGGGAGATTGGGTCAACGACTGGTTTGCGCAGCAGACCACCACAGCCCCAGGGTCATACCAGGGGCAGCAGCGCGGGTACTACACCGCCGGCGGTATCGATGCGCGCTATCGCCTGTCGAACGACTACCTGGTGTCGTTCCAGCCGCCAAGCATCAAGGTGGGCTGTGGCGGCATCGATCTAATGGCAGGGTCGATGAGCTACCTGAATCCTCAGTACCTGGTCCAGAAGCTCGAAAACATTCTGCAGGCGGCGCCGGCGTTCGCGTTCGACCTGGCCATGCAGGAATATTGCAAACCCTGCGTGGCCACCTTGCAGTTTTTGGAAGCCGAGTCGAACACCCTCAATCAGCTTCAGATGAACGACTGCCAGGCGGCCCAGGGCCTGGCGCACGCGATTGTCCCCTCGTCCGATGTGGACCAGCAGCTGCAGGGGCAAGCGTCCGCTTCCAGCTCGATCTTTCAGGGAACGGAAGATAACTGGGAGAAGTTCCAGTCCGATCTTCGGTCCAGCAATACCGGCACCGCCCCGCAGCCGCTCAACCAGTCGACCGCCGGCTGTTCGAGCGACTTCAACAAGGTCTTCCTGAACGGCTCGATTACCGAGAATGCGGCAAATTTGGTTGGCCTAAGCGGCTATGCGCCGTTGATGCGAGGCATGTTGGGCGACGTGGTGGTGACTTACACCAACAATGCCTATCAAATCCGCCAGCTGGAGGCCTGCCCTGGTAACGATCAGAAGTCGGGCGACGACTTCCTTTCCGGAAATGTCGGCGTTGAAGACGTTGCGGGCAACTGCACGACCGGCGGCCTGTCGTCCGTTGTCACTCAGGTGGATACGAGCCTGAACGGAATCGCCACTCAGATCCAGTCCGGCCAAGCACTTACTCCGCAGCAAACCCAGTTTGTCAATCAGTCGCCCATTCCAATCTTCAATATCCTGAGAGATTCGACCCAGGCGGGTACGGTCTCGCAGACCATTTCTACGCTCGAAATATCGCTCTCCATAGCGTATGCCCATCGCATCCTGGACGATCTTTTCGCGGTCACCGGTCAGGTTCTGGCCAAAGCCAAGGTGTTGCAGACGATTACTGCCGGCGGCCCTCCCTCCGGAAATAATCCGAACAGCTGTGATGTTGCATTCCTGGCACCCGCCTACGACAAGCTGGGGAAGATGCAGCAATCGTCGGTTCACTACCGCGAGCTGGTCGGGCAGGACTACACCAAAGTCGTCAGCGAGCTGCTTTCCAATCTTCAGGTCACGCAATCCTATTACCAGCAGCGCGTGAAGATGTTGAACGAGCAGCACAACCCCGTGAGCAACAAATAATGAGACGCGCGATGAAGGGCCTATACCTTCTGCCGTGGTTGCTGCTCGCGCCGATGCCGGCGTTCGCGCTGGACATGGATTTCTACACGTACGACGGATTTCAGGAAACCGTCGACGCCTTTACGCGGCTTGCGCTGGTAATGAGCGATTCGGGCTTTACCGGATTTGCTTTCACCTTCGCGATCGCCGGCATCGTGATGGGCGGTCTGTTCTTCGCGGCCAAAGCCCACATGGGCCAGGCCAATAACCCGATCGGCTGGTTCATCCCGATCCTGTTTGGCATGTGCATCTACAAAGGCCTGGTGATGCCGACCGGCACCATGTACATCTACGACCCGGTGATCAACGCCAACCAGGCGGTTGGCGGTGTGCCGGACATTGTCACCTTCCTGGCCGGCGGGCTGAACGAGCTGGAGCGCGACATCGTCACCGTGGTGGACACCGGAAGTGCCAATCCCTACGGCAATACCGGTGGCATGATTCAGTTCAATTTGCTGATGGCGTCGATGGGATCGCAGCCCGACGATGTCGACTTGGGCCGCTCGATTGCCCAGTATTACACCGACTGCGGCACCTTTTCGATTGGCACCAACTATCAGGGTGTATCGGTCCAGGAGCTGATGCGGACCAGCCAGGATCTCTATACGACATTCGCCAAGTTTGCCAATCCGGCCCTTTACACCACCTATTACGCCGACACCAACGACCAGGGCACGACCATGACCTGCGCGGCGGATTGGACCAACAATCTGTCGCCCCTGCTCTCGTCGACATCGCAGCCCGGCATGCAAACGATGGAGAACGAGATTTGCGGCAAAGCGGGTTTTAATGTCACGCAAAGTGCCCAGGTCGCAGCATGCGACACTCAAATAGCGACCATCCCCGCTCTACTCGGTGTCACCGGTGGTTCGTCCCTGTCGTTTCTCCGGTCGGTCGCGCTCGCTCAAAGCATCACAACCGCGATGCAATCGGGACAATATTCGTTGGCGCAGAGCCAGATCATGAACCGGCAGGTCATGGTCGAAAGCATGGGTTCTGCTCAAGCCATGAACGAGTGGATTCCGAAGCTTCGCGCATTTATGACCGCACTGGTGGTCGGATTGCTACCGCTGTGCTGCCTGTTTTTGATGACGCCCCTTGCATGGAAAGCATTTGCGCTCATCGCTGGCCTTTTCTTTTGGCTTTTCTTTTGGGGGATTTCTGACGCGATCGCTTCGCAGATGGCGAACGATGCCGCCGTCAACGCCTTCGCACAGATCGCGCACTACAACCTTGGATTCGATGCAATTATCAATAGCCCCGAAGGCGCCGTAAAAGCGCTTGGCATATTCGGCAAGGCGCGCGGGATGGCCTTGACCGTTTCCACTGTCCTCAGCGGTGGCCTGATGGCTTTCGGCGGACTTGGTCTGTCGAACCTGTCGCAAAACTGGCAAAAGGATGTCGAATCGAAGGGTGAAAATGCCGGGCGGACGGCTTATCTGCCCGAAAACCGCGGCGCCTTCATGGATTCCGTCGCCTCCGGCGTAGCCAAGGAAGCCAATATCGACAGAAATGGTATGGCCAACGTTGCAGGCGGCCAGCTGATGTCGATGAATCGAAGCGCGGCGAGCTTCCGTGAATTGTCGGTAAACCGAAGTCTCGCCGGCGACAGCGGACCGATGGGACTTTCCGACACCATGGGAGCAATTGAAGCGGGGAGGATGTCCGGTGAGGCCTCGGGTACCGTTTCCGCGACGAAAGCTGGGATGAAGGCCTCATCCGACAACGTAGCAGATGCATTCAGGAGTCCTAGCGGGTCCGACGTCGCAAGCTACGCCGCTGGGGCATCCCAGTTTGAAACGACGAATCGCTACGGTGGGGTTGACGGTCAACGCCAGAGTTTGGAATCCAAAGGCCTGACTTCCTACGAAGGGGGTTACTTCGATGGTGGCAAGCGAATTAGCGACCAGGGCGCCTTTAGAGAGGTTTACAAAAACGTAAATCCCGATCTGGTCGACAAGCAAACCGGCAAGGTAAACATCACGCCGGAGGGCTTGCAGAAAATGTCTGACCTGACCACTGGAAGCGTGATCGGTCAGTCAGAATCGACACCGAATCCTCGTTCGTATATTGAGCAGCAGAAGCAGTTTGCCGACAAGATGCAGGGCGCGGCCCGCTACCTGGAACAACACCCGGGAAAAGCGGATTCAGCCGGCTTCTATTCGCAAATGCGCGACATCGTGCATACGGACGGCTTCAAGGCCGCCGCTTCAACAATGGGCGTCAAATCACTTACGCGCGGCGCCGAGCTGGGCGAGGAACAAACGGGCGCTTACGGCGATGCCGCAGCGCAGGCAGCCGGAAGCACGGCGGCTTTTGCGCGAGGGACCGCGCCTGCCGATGCAGGGCAAAAACTGGGTAATTCCAGGGCTGCAGCAGTCATCGCCAACTGGTCGGGCATGGATGGAAAGACAGTTGGCGGGCTGGTGCATTCGTTCACTAATCGGGGACTGACTCAAGTCCCGATTGAGCTGAACTCAACAAACGGCCCGCAGATCCTCAGCAGGATGGTGGCCGACAAGCAGATCACGCAGGAAAAGGCTGACGAGGTTACGAAGTCAGGGTTTGGGGGCACGGTGATCGCGACGATTGGCGAGGACGGAAAGACTGTCTCGTCGGATCTCAAAGTAGGGCGTAGCGATGCGATCACGGATTCGTCGACCGTCTCTAATGTTGATATGCACACATCAGAAACGGGAGCCAGAAAAGACTTTTACAACACCGATGCTCGGCACTACGAAAATTCACCAACTGGTGCAATTGGTCTGTTTACGAAGAACAACCTTGGCCGTGAGCTTGCGAGTGCGTACAAGGGAACTGGGTACGACAAAGACCAGGTCCGGATGACGGGTGTAGCAGAGGCATTCGGTCGGGGAATGGAACAGATGGGCGTTAACGTGTCGTCGCAGCAAGCCTACGACGTACTTAGAGCTGCGCGCATTGGAGCCTCAGCCCAAGGCAGTGTCGGCGCCGGCATCGGGAAAGGCGGACCTGTATCTGCAAGCGCAGCGTTGGGCATATCTGGCGGGGTTGATAAGACATGGCAGGAGCGCTCCGGCACTTCCACAACTGTGAACGGAAACACCGTCTTGGCAGAGGCGGCTTTCGATGCCGTCCGTGAGACCGCCATAAATGATGTTTGGCGCCAGCATGGTGAAGTATTTATGAAAGACCCCGGCAACCAGGCCGAGGCCAGTCGACTTGTTGCCGAAAGGCAGGCTGAGTTGGCTATACCACGGGTTATGCAATTGGCGGCGACCGCCAAGGGCCTTACTGCGGACACCCTGCAATCGAACGATGTGGTTCAAAAACAAATCTACGACGACGACGTTGCGCGTACTCCGCCCGCGGTGCGCCAAGAAATGGAAGTTGAGAAGCTTCGTTCCGAGCCGAAGTTCTAGGGCAGCGGGTTATGACGCCGAAGCTCAGCATCTCGCTCGATGGCCTGCATGGAAGCCCACATCGGGCTACCCATGACTGCACCCGTAGTGTCTCGGTAGAGGCGCTGGTCGAAATCCTCGCGCATGGTTTGCAACAAGGAATCGGCAGCATCGCCATCTGGATGAAGCTGCAGGCTTTCCGCGTCCTCCGGCGGATTCTGTTGGGCATCCAAGTCCAGCAGCACGAGCGATGCAAGCGCGCCCAGAAAGGCGAGGCCGCCAAGTACCAAGATCTCGCCCGGAAGGTGGACAAAGCCAATCAGACCGGCGGCGACCAGGCCGGCTACGGCCGCGCAGCCGCCAGCAGCGACCTTCAGGCCGCGGCGGGCTTCACCGTCAAACCGCTTCGTCGTCATGGCGCCTCTCAGTGTTTCGCATGCGAAACCACAGGGGAATTCTACACCCGTCATCAGGTTTGTAGTCATGGCGTTTCGATCCTCGCTTTCTGGCCGCGGGAAATGCGGCCTTCACCCACTGGTCGGGGCTGCATTTCCCGTGGCCAAGTGGATCGTGCCGTGACTTTGACGGCGTTGTAGAAACCAGGAGGTATGTGATGAAGACGGGCATGGCGATGGTGATGGGAGGGGCCCTGGTGGCAGCGGGGTATCTGGCAGGGCAAGCGGGTCCGCAGAAGCTGTTGGGGATCGCGGACGCTCATGCGCAAGCTGCAGGGGCAGTTCCGCCTGGTGCGCAGACAGCAGGGGAAGCTTGGTGTCTGGATTTCGGGAATTCCAACCTGCAGCAGACCGAACAACGCCTGGTCCAGTACTACGCCCAGGGCGCGCAGATCTACGGCTGGGCGTACCACGACAGCGGGTGGGAAGCGCTGGTGTGCAAGAAGTAGGCGCCGAAAATGCCCTTTGCAGCAGTCGCGGCCGGTGTAGCGCTCAATTGTTGGGCACTGGCGGAGCGCGAGTACAAGGTTCCGGCCTACCTGCTGTATGCGATGGCCTCGGTTGAATCGTCTTACAACCCGGGCGCCATTGCCCACGCGCGTAACGGCACCTATTCCGTGGGGCTGATGCAGGTTAATTCGTCATGGTTCCCGGCTCTGTCCAGGGTCGGGATCTCCGAGCAGGACCTGTATCAGCCGTGTACCAACGTGCAGGTCGGCGCCTGGATTCTGTCGCAGGGCGTCGAGCAGTTCGGATACACGTGGAAAGCCATCGGCAGTTACTACGCCGGACCCCACGGAAGGCTGCAGGACTACAGGAATTACTCAAACCTGGTCCTGCAGCGCTGGCGCCTGGCTCTCGCCGGACAGCTGCAGATCGACCTGCCGGCCACCAAGCGGATTAAGCGGGCCCAGGGCCGCGAAGTGCAATTGATTGGAGCGGTCGGCGGCGTTCATTTGGACGCCGCCGGGAATTAAACCTCGCCTGGCGCGCTGGGAAGCCGCCAGGTCAATTCAGGGAGATTGAAACATGAGACTGGCAGCGGTGGCGATTGCGGCTATTTCCGGGCTACTGGCGGGCTGTTCCGCGGCCACAGCGGGGGTTCAGACGGTAAGCAATGTCCGCGCAGGAACAAACGCCTATTCGGCCTGGACCATGGCCAAGGACATGCGAAACGCAAAACCCTTGTTCACGGGGTATGACGGTGCGGTCGGACTGGCCGATATCCAGCCCCGCTCAGACGGTACTGCCATCAGCTCCGCTTTCGCCGACAACGTGGTGTACGTCATCACCCAGTCGGCCACGGCAGTCAAAGCCCCGGTCCAGGTCTGTCCGGACATGGGCAGCTGCGCCGGCCGGAAGATCCTCGTCGTGGGATTCAGGGAAAAAGCGCCGGATAACGTCCTGCAGCGCCTGGCCGCCGGCGACAAGGTGCGTGGCGTGCTGGATTTCACCGATGCGCAGACTGGACAAGTGGTTGCCGAGCAGCGCATCGAAGACGCCGGGAACTACGCCGCGGTGCTGAAAATAATCTCTGGCGCGGTGGGCTTCTCGATGCTCAAGAGCTACCCGGGCAAGTCCGCAGATGACATGAACGCCGCAGCGTCCCGTTTGAACGGGCTGGACCCGATCAAGCCGGACTACAAAACCCTTTTTGCGTCCTCTTAACCGTTCGCCAGGCCCGACGCTGCGTAGTGCGCCGGGGCCGGCCAGGGAGAACCCGCTATGAGCATTCACATGCCCGCAAACCGCAAAACCAATACCGGGAAGCTCATCATCGGCTGTTTGACGATGGTGCTGGGCGTATTCGCCTTGATGCACTCGATTGACGCACAGAACGCCCATGCGTCGACCCCGATGGCTGCTGCGTCCGCCATGCGCGTGGCCTTTTCGCCAGGTGATGGCGACGGAACAGCGCAGCAGCTCGTCATTGACGAAGTTGGCAAAGCCAACAAGCAGATCTTGGTCGCCGCCTACGAATTCACCTCGGCGCCGATCGCGCGGGCCATCGTCGACGCCAAGAACCGCGGCGTCGACGTGAAAGCGGTTTTGGATCGGACCCAGGCCAAGGAAGGGTACAGCGCTGCCAAGTTCCTGGCCGACGCCGGCATCGAGGTCAGGATCGACTACGTCCCGGCCATCATGCACGACAAGTTTCTGTGCATCGACGGGGCGACGCTGGAAACCGGCAGCTTCAACTACACCACCTCGGCGGCCAAGCGGAACGCCGAAAATGCCATTGCGATCGACGATCCGCAGCTGGTGGTGCGGTACGCAAATGAGTGGCTGCGCCTTTGGCAAGAATCGCAGCCCTACGGCAGCTGAGCATGGTCCCGAAACCGTGGGCCTTGTTTGGGACCAAGCTGTCGTTTGTCGCTGCCCTGGCTCTGTTTGCGGTGGCCGAGCTGCACCGGGCCACGCTCGGGCAGCTGGACAAGACGTGCTGGTGGTCAGGCATGGCGCTTTTGGCCTTGTCGTACATCCTCGGGGCGGTTTGGGCCGGCGGCCCGGGCCGCTTCGAGCGATTGATCGTAGAGCGCATCGAATCACTGCTGCCGGCCTCTCTGAGGCGGCGCCGGCCGCCGAGGAATGACCGGTGATCCCAGCGCCGGCGGCGTGCGGCCACGCCCTGCAGGCGCTTCTGCAGGGCGCCCTGGCAGTTGGCATTGCCTTCGCAATGCTACGCCTGGTCCTGGCGCTCGCCGGGCCCGCCCTGTTCGGTGTCATCTGGCAGCGCGGCCTATGGCGACTATTCGGTAATGCCACCCGTGGTCACATCCAGTCGCAGGACGCCGCCGTGCTGTCCTATGTTCCCCGGGGTCCGCAGTCGCCGCTGGTGGTGCGTTGGATCGGCCGCAACTGGATCTCGGTTGCGACGATCGCCTTTACCAACGGATTTACCGCGGCCGTCTTCATCCAGGTCCTGTTCCGGTCCTGGGCGCTCGTCGCCGGCGCCGCCGCGCTTGCCTCGTGCTTTGCGACGGTGCAGTTCGTCTATGCCTTGCGCGAGCCGCCGCGGATTGCGGATGCGGTGTACCGGGCATTCGACGAATCGCTGTCGATCGCATTCCTGCTGGTAGTTGTGTCCATGTTCATGTTTTGAGAGGGACGCATGGCCAATCTCGTAATTGTCGAATCTCCGGGCAAGGTCAAAAAAGTGTCCTCGATCCTCGGCGATGGATGGAAAGTCGCTGCGAGCGTGGGCCATGTCCGGGATCTGCCGCAGAATAGTCTTGGCGTCGACGCGCCGAATTACCGCCCGAGTTACGAGCTGACCGAGCGAGGGCGGGAGGTCATTGCCAAACTCCGCAAGCTCGTTGCGGAAGCGGACCAGGTGTACCTGTGCACCGACCCGGACCGTGAAGGCGAAGCCATTGCCTGGCACCTGCAGCAGACGCTTGGCCTCAAGGCGCCGCGGCGCGCCGTGTTCCGAGACATCAACCCGGGCCCGGTACGCGCCGGCATCGCCAATCCCCGCCAAATCGACATGGACCTGGTGGCGGCGCAAGAGGCCCGCAGGGTTCTCGATCGCCTGGTCGGCTATCTGGTATCTCCGCGCCTGAGTGCGCTGGCAGGGTCCAAACTCACGGCTGGGCGCGTCCAAACGCCGGCGGTTCGCCTGGTGGTCGATCGCGAGCGTGCGATCGCCGCGTTCAAGGTCACAAATCACTTTGGCGTACGCCTGAAGTTCGCGGGCGGCGCCTGGTCGGCCGAGTGGAACGTCAAAGCGGCCTTTCCGGTCGCGCCGCACTTTTGCCTGGATGAAGCCGTTGCACGCGCGGCCGCCTCCAAACGATCGGTGACGGTCGAGGCCTTCGCGGACAGCGAAGCGCGACGCAGTCCGCCGGCGCCGCTGACCACGTCCAAACTGCAACAGGTGGCGTCGACCCGGCTTCGGCTCAAGCCGGCCGCGGTGATGGAGGCGGCACAGAAGCTCTACGAAGCGGGCCTGATCACCTATCACCGCACCGACAGTCCCAACCTGGCGGCCGATGGATTTGCCACCTTGAAGGCCTACGCTGCTGGCGCAGGCCTGGAAACAGTCGCCGAGCAACGCACCTGGAAAGCCAAAGGCAATGCACAGGAGGCACATGAGGCGATTAGGCCCTCGCACTTCGAGGACGTAATAGCCGGAGCCACCGAAATTGAGCGCAGTGTCTACAAGCTGATCCGGGACGCAGCCCTGGCGTCGCAGATGCCGGATGCGCGGTATGCGGTACGCGCTGCGACGCTCAAGGCGCCTCGCGCCGGGGCACCCCAGGGCTTTGATCTGTACGAAGCCAAAGGACGCACTTTGCTGGCTCCTGGCTGGCTGGCGCTGGGCGCCGCCGGCGACGACGATGCGGAAGAGGAAGACAAGGGCGAAAGTGCCAACAATGCCGTACCGGCGCTCCAGATCGGCGACACGGTTACCGTGACGGCCGCGGACTTGGTGCGCCGGAAAACAGAGCCGCCCAAGAGATATACCGAGGCGGATCTGGTCAAGGCGCTTGAAACCGAAGGCATCGGACGCCCCAGCACCTATGCCGCGATCATGGAAAAGATCGCGGGGCACGGGTAAGTCGACGAGCAGAAGATCGGCAAGCGCGATGTGCTGCTGCCGACCAAATCGGCCTACCAGCTGGTCGACGCGCTGGTAGGAAAAACCGGATTCATTGACCTGGGCTATACCCAGGCAATGGAGTTAAAACTGGACTCGCTCGCCGAAGGCAAAGGCGACTACCGGCTGCTGGTCGGCTCGATGCACGCGCAGCTGGAGGCGGAGATCCCGACGCTGCTCATTGCCGGCGTTCAAGTGCATAGCTGTCCGGCTTGTGCCTCCCAGCTGGTGCGCAGGAAGGGTCCCAAAGGTCACTTCTGGAGCTGCAGCCAGTATCCCGACTGCAAGCAAACGCTGCCGGATTCCGATGGCAAGCCCGGGGAGCGGGCTGCTGCCGGCCCCGAAATCCAATGTCCGGAGTGCGGTCCGAAGCAGGGCGGCCGACTGCGGCGGATCTCCTACGAACAGAAATTCTTCTGGAGTTGCACGCGTTATCGGGACGGGTGCAAAGCCAAGTTCAAAGACGCGGCCGGCCGGCCGCTGATCAAACCCGCCGCTTGATGGACCTGGTAAGGAGAACGCTATGGCAACCGCTATCGAAAACTTCCAGAGGACCCTGCTGCAACCCGTTTCAGAACCTGCACGCGGCGCAACGCAGGACAGTATCGAGCGCACCGCCGCCGCGCGCATCCAGTCGCGCGCCGAAGCCGCTTTTACCGCGTACGTCGAAGCCAAGCAGCCGGCGCTCGATGCGCTACCCAAGGGCGACGTAAACGCTCGTATCGCGGAAATGAATCGCCGCAATGTTGAGATTGCCGGTGACGGCAGTGCCCAGCGATGGGCAGAGCAGGACGCAAACGATTTTCGACAAATCCGTAGCGAGGTGCGGCGCGAAGAAGTAGCCATCACCATCGCCGGCAATCCTTCTACTGCTTATAAGGACGCCCTGCAGCGCGCAGCACCCGACGTGGCCGCCAGCGTCGCCGCCTACGACCGGGAAAACGATCGGCAGGTTCTAAACAAGGAGGCACGCAAAGCACACGATCTGCCGCCACAGAGCGACAGAAATGTGATTTCGGCGGACCAGGCCGAGCGCAATGCTCGGGCTTACCTGGTGCAACCCCGTAACAAAGCCCTGCTGACGCACCCGGAGTTGCGCCCCGCCTACGCCCTGGAGGACAGCCTGCGGGCGGAGGCCGCCCAAGCGCGACCGATCTCTTCTGACGTTGCGCGCAGGGTGGTGGCCACCATCCGGCAAGTAGTCGCCGCCCGCATCGAGGGGAACCAAGTCCTCGATGCGAACGCTGCCACCCGAACGGCGGTGCGATATGAAGTGGCCTTGGCCAGCCTGCAGCAGGCGGCCCAGGATAAGCAGCTGGGTCGCCAATCTCCGCCTTTGGCGTCTGAGCATCGCCGAATCGTCACCGAACGCGCGGAGGCCGCAATGCAGGCAGGTCCAGGTGCGGCGCAGGGCATGCTGGGGGCGCGTAGTGTGGCCATCAGCTTGGCCACCGTCGACGCACCTGCAAATCAACACCCCTTTTTGGAGCGGGTGTTAGCGCAGGTCTACGAGCGCGAGCAGCAGCGCCTGGCGCAACGACAGGCGGAGCCCAAGGATCTCGGGCGCGGACAGGAGCGGTAAGGGAGAAGCCATGCACATCGAGCTAATTTCCAACGCGATACATACCTATTGGCTGGTCATTGTCATTGCAGCCTGTGCCGTCGCTGGCATGCTCTTCGCCGCCAACGGAGGATTTGGCTGGCCCTACACCGCCAAACCGCTCCTGACCAACCCGGAGCAAGTCGTGTTCCGCCGGCTGCGGCAGGCCTTCCCCGACCTGGTGGTGCTGGCGCAAGTGTCCCTAAGCCAGGCCGTTGCGATCCGCACAAAGGGGAAGGCGCACGGGAAGTGGTTCGGCAAGGTGTCGGCGAAATCACTCGATTTTGTCTTGTGTCGGCATGATTTCAGCATCGTCGCGGCGGTCGAGCTGGACGACAAGACGCACGAAGCGAAAGTGCAGCGCCAGCGCGACGCTGACAAAGACCGCGTACTGGCCGCCGCAAAAATCCCGTTGCTGCGCTGGCGTGTGAACCGCATGCCGACCGTATCGGACATGCAGGACCAGGTGCGGATAGCAGTTGCGAAGTCGTCCGCCGCAGCGTCAAAAAGCTAGAGACCCATAAATCGTAGGAAAATCAGAAGTCTGATTTATGCAGCAACGTAAAGCTGAGCGCTTTAGCGAACGCTGCTGCAAGTCGATCTATGTGAGTTTGATTCAGAACTTCGGTGCACGTATATCGACCAAGATCGGCGGATGGTTGCAGAATGCCTTGATAAACGCGGACCATATTCTCAGCGTAGACCGTGACGTAACAATCCTTAGCAACAGTCCCATTGCTGTCGACCCTAATTTCGTCACGCCCAATGCTTAGAAATACGAGCTTGTGAAGCCCAGCCGGCTCGACCGCAGGCTCTTCGGTTAGCCACGTTTGTACCATTGCAAAGGTAAAGTCATCGTTGTGCGACTGAATGCTAATTTCTGGGGCGTTGGCGCTGCGTGCTATGTCATTTGCTCTATCTAAAGATGGCCGCACGTCATCAAATTTAATACCCTTCGAAGTTAGCGCTCGTTGGATAAGTTTCAAGCTCTCTTCTTGTGCAGCAAATAATTCACCTTCGAGATTGTTTATTTTTTGCCTCGAATACTCCTCGCTTTTTTGCCGCTGTGCGTCTACTGCCTGCTGCTGCTTTAGAAGTTCTACAGTCGAAGCGTCTTGCGCTTCTACAGACAGACAAATGAACGTCGACAGAATTGCGAAGGTGACAACGAGGCATGCTTTCATTTACATCCCGGTTTTAAGTGTTGTCGTGATCGCGCGATGTTAACCCAAAAAAGCCCCCGGCTTTCGGCCGGGGGCAAGTCGCCATTGTTACTCAGGACGGCGCAGGATCGGCGGCAACCAGCGGGTGCCCGCCGCCAGCCTTTCGGCTGCGGCCGCCAGTTCGCCCTTCTTCATCTTCTCGACGTGCTGGACCTGGTCGGCGGCAAAGCTGCTGATCGCCTCGATGGAGCGTGCCTTGCTGACGTGGTTGAAATAGCCGTCCGCCGTCGCCGTCCACCACTGCGACATGTCCAGATCGAGCGCCAAAGCCAGCGGGTGCGCCGTGTCATCCCGCTCCGATGCAGTCACTGCATCGACGCAGGACGCAGCGCATAGCGCCAATAGGGACAGCAGTTCGCCCTGTGGCAGCGCCAGCAGCGCGCCAAAGAGCTTGTCGCCGTCTAACTCCCCGTCCTCGCCCTTCGGTAGTTTCGCCAGCCACGCCTCGCGCGCGTCCGTCAGCGCAGCAACGGCCGCCGAGGAAGTGGTCTCCGGCGCCCAGCGGTCCAGTGTGGTCTGCGGCGTGCAACTGACTTTGATGGCGGAATCGACGTGATAGCAATCGCCCAAGGACTTGAGGGTGAGGGTATGCACCACCGCCACCAGCGCCACGTTCGGTTGCCGGGCCAGCTCCGCCTGCAGGGCAGCGCTGCGATGGGCGCTCAGCCGCCGCGTCAACACCTCCGACATCGAGGCCTTCGCCGGTTCCTCGGCCGCAGCCTTGCCCTTCTTCGGTTTCTCAAGGGCACGCGCGCGCTTGGCATCATCCTCGCGCACCAGCCCGCGCTGCACCTGGACGTGTCCCTTGCTGTCCAGCGTCACAACCGCGCCGGCCACTTCCAGATACTTCCTGGCGAAACTCTGCAACACCGCCTTGAGGCTTTCCAGATAGATTTCTGCATCGTCGACCTGATCGCGCAGCGCATCCTCGGCGTCGATGTCGTCTCCTTCCTCGGCCGTGTCGTACTTGCGTCGCAACTGCAGCAGGACTCTTTCCGCCTTGGCGATCTGCTTGGCTTCGCCATCGGCCGGCTTGCGCCGCGTGGACTGCACCCGCTGCCAGCTATAAAAGTCCGACCCCGTAGTGCGAATGGCGATGTCCACCCAGGACCAGCCTTCGCCCGTCACAGCCTCCACGGTCGCGGCCAGCTTCTCCTTCGCCAGCTTTTCCAGCAGTTCGGGGTCGCACAGGTATACGCCTTTGCCTTCCTCCGCGAACAAGTCCTTGCGCACCGAACCGCCCGCAGCCGAATACGCATCCAGCCCCACGAATCGAACCACCACATCGCTGTCGGCCTCGATCTCCCGCTCCGTCAGACGTGCGCGCAGGTTCTCCGGACGCCGTTGCCACTCCGGTGCGCTGAAAAACACAGCGTCCTGCGCCTTGTGGTCGTCGGTGATCGCCAGTGCCATCAGCTGGTCGATGGTGACCTCGTCCGCCCGGAATGCTTTCATCAGTCGCGGCGAGACGTTTGCGAGCTTGAGCCGACGCTGCACCACCATCGGTGTATACCCATACTCCGCTGCCACCGCCTCGATGCTGCGCCCTTCGTCCACCAACCGCTTGAAAGCGGTGAATTCATCTGCCGGGTGCATCTGCTTGCGCTGAATGTTCTCAGCCAGGGACACCGTCACGGCGGCCGAATCGGGAACGATCAGGCACCGAACTGGATAATCCGCTGCGATGACTTTGTCTTTCAGCAAAACCCCCAGCGCTTCCAGACGCCGCCCGCCCGCCTCCACGTCAAACATCCCATCCCCGCTCTCGGTCACGACAAGATTTTGCAGCACGCCCAAGTGCCGGATGCTCGCCGCTAGTTCCTTGATGGACATGCCACCTGGCTTGCGTGCCTTGCCGGCCTTGCGGCCTTCGTTCCTGACATTGTTGGGGGAAAGACGCAGCTTGTTCAGCGGAATCTTGCTCTCGACTCCGAGTTCTGCGATAGAGGTAGTCATGTCCATGCTTGCTCCTTAAATGGTTTATGGCGACGTGATCGCGTGCCGTGCGATCACGCGCCAATGACCACCAGCTCCCGGCAGGGCGCTCCGCCGTCAAGCACAGACCCGGTAGGGCTGCGCAGCAGTCGTCGGCCGTGGCCTTCGTTCGTCGGGCAAGCCCGTCGAACGGAGAAAGCCGCGGCGGGCGAGCGGGCTTGACGGTGGACGGCGCGCGGGACGCGCGCTTTGAATCACGCCGGCAGCGCAGCACCGGCGCCGATCTGCCCGCCGTAGCCCGGCGGGCAGGGCATGGTGTGCTGCCGCAGTGGACAACGGGAGCGGAGGCCGGACACGATGCCTGGCGACTCCTGGGTTGAGGGCGAGTTTTTGGCACCCTGAACCCTTCGCGCGAGTTGGCAGAAATCCTCTCTCGCCAGTAGTCTTGTCGTTGCGGTTCGAGGCGATTCTTAGAATGACCGCCGCATCGGGGACGTCATGACTTTTCGCAAAATTCTATTGGGCAGCGCTGCCGTGGTCTTGGGCATCGTGGCGGTGACCTTGTATTCATCGCCGACATTGAATGCTGCGGCATCGCTGGCGAGCAAGCAGCAGTGGCCCAAGGCGGCGCATATCTTAGCCCTATGGCTTGGCGGATGGCGCGCCGACAGCGAACTACGACTGGGCAACCGCTACTTCGTCGGCGATGACGTCCCAAAGGACTATGGATTGGCCGTGTACTGGTATCGGCGCGCCGCCGCGAAAGGGAGGCCTGAAGCCGAAGTGCAACTGGGAAAGGCCTACGTTGCCGGCTTGGGAGTGCCGCTGGATGGCGCGATGGCCAAAGACTGGTTTACCAAGGCTGCAAATCAGGGTGACGCCGACGCCATGCTGAACCTTGGTCGGCTATACGAGAGAGGCCTGGGCGTCACAGGCAGCGAAACGGATGCGCTGACCTGGTTTAGAAATGCGGCAGAGAAAGGGAACGCGACCGGGCAGCTGCTGATGGGCCTTGCTTACTTTCAGGGCACCGGGACGACAGTGGACTTGTCCGAAGCTGCACTCTGGATGCGCAAGGCGGCGGATCAAGGCGAACCCGATGCTGAGCTAATGCTGTCATCTATGTACGGGTCAGGGGATGGTGTGCCCCAGGATCTCGTGCAGGCGGTCGTTTGGGCACAGCGCGCGGCTGATCAAGGAAACGCCGGGGCGCAGTTCGAGCTTGGTGCCATGTATTTCAATGGCACGGGGGTAGCGCAGGACAAGGCTAAAGCCAATGTGTATTTCCTGAAAGCGGCCACGCAAGGCGAACCGAGGGCACAGGAAACCCTGGGCCAAATCTACAACGTCGGCCAATACGGGGAAGGGCAGTTCGCGAGCAACAAGGTCATTGCCTACGCCTTCTTCAACCTGTCGTCCGCCCAGGGAAACAAGGATGCAATACGGGAAAAGGAGGCGCTATCGGATTCGCTGACCCCGGAGCAAATTGCGTCTGGGCAGGCGATGACGAGCCGCTGGAAGGTGAACGATCCCCTGCCGTTCCCCTCATCCCTCGAAGACATAGCACCACAGCACTTGTACTCAACAGAGACGCAGCCAGACGTCTTCAAAGCCACGCGGGTCTGGTTCTCCAAGAATTTCACCGCGGCGGGCGTTTCCTATCGAACTGTTTTCCTGGTGACCAAGGGCGAGGAGTGCCACGCATGTTCGGCGCAGATCGGCGCGGTGACCTTTCGATTGAAGAACGGCAAGGAAGACGATTGGGTTCAAAGCCAGCCCAATATTGCGACGATAGGCTCCTACGGTGATGTCGCCCCGTTGAAAGACGCCCATGCAGCGTATGACTCCCCGGCGCGGATAGACGCCCAACCTTATGAACTGGGCGGCGACAGATTGGCGATCCTCACCTCGGAAACGGACGGGGGCCAGGGCGAGTTGGATACCGTCATGAACGTCTTGGTGCACAACGAGAATGGCTGGCAGGCCGCAGGACTCTTCCAAACCGCCGGTAGCCGGCTGGACGACTGTCGGAAGGGCGCTTTGGGTGAAGCCGAAGGGGCTGTCGATGAAAACCACGACCCCTTGTGTTACGAATGGTCGGGGAGAGTCGAGGTGCAGCCCGGGCCGGATAAAGGGTGGCCCGACATCATCGTCAAAAGCACAGGAACCTATTTGGATGAAAAGTCGGATCGGTTGGTGAAAGCAGCAGACGATCGCTACCACTACGACGGCCACCTGTACACTCGCGTCGGATCTTAGCGGTGAAGCATCGAAAGGGGACCTGAGCCTATGCGCTTCATTGCAACGCTACTGATCCTGGGGGTAGCTGCCTTGCCGCCCGCGCATGCTGCTGAACGCTTCGTTGGCCTCGTGACGACGTCGTGCAGCAGGCAATACGGCTGCCTCGACCAGGACGGTCATGTTGAAGCGGGTGATCGAATCGAATGCATACTTCTCGATCCAAAACGCCCGTCTGGCTGCAGCCTCGACTTCGCGCCGCCGGGTTTTCACATTAACCTGGAACCCGGTCAGAAGATGACCGTAAAGGAATCGGGAACCGTCACGCTGATCTGTACCGGCGGCATCGAGTCGAAATGCAACATTGAGCGGAAACGGGACGAACCGGATACCCCGGACAGCGGTAGCGGGAAATAGATCGCCGGCGCGATAGCGCCGGCACCGACACGCCCGCCGCAGTGATCGGCGGGCGGCGCGGCCGCCCCTTCCGGAGACGGCGGCGTAAATCTGCCTCGCAGATCCACGCCGCCGCAGGCTCTAAGCGCTCAAGCGGACAAGCGCCGTCCGCACGCTGGTACCCGCCTCCTTGAAGGTGTCAGCCGGCAAGTCTTCCCAAGTGCCGCCGTGCGCCTCAACCAAAGGCCGTAGCGCGTCATTCTGGCGCGGCCCATTGGCGCAGATGGCCACCATGGGGTCTGAGTAAGCCGGAACAGCGGGGCTTTCGCCCCGCGTGTCGGCTTTGTTGGCGGGGAGCGAGTTAGGCGGCCTCCGTGGCCAGCGCGACCTCGCGCTTTGCGAGTATAAAGTCGACAGCCTGCTGTGCTTTCGCGGCGGCTTTCAGCAGGAATTTCTTATCGTCCTTGAGGACCTTGACCCAGCCGGCGATGTAAGCGGCGTGATCTTCGATGTGGTCGGGCCGCAGGCCCAGCTCGGCGCCTAAAAAGGCACTACCTATTTCCGCACAGCATTCTTCCTTCGCATACCCCTCGTCTCCCCACACCACGCGGCCGAAATCGCGGTCGAGGCGTGTGGAGTGGCGGGTCCAGTGCACTTTATGCCGACATCGGCATAAGACCCATAATGCCGCGCTCGAAGTTATGCCGCGCCGACCCAGCGGTCCCTTGCTGGATCGACGCGGCCAGGCGGCATAATCAGAGCGCTTCGAGATAAGCCAGCAGTGCATCATCGGGTCGATACCGTCCCGGTTTGGTCGTAGTGACTGCTACCCGCGCCAGGGCTTGCTCCTTGAGTCGCATATCCGCATGCACATACACCTGCGTCGTCTCGACCGACTCGTGCCCGAGCCACAGCGCGATGACAGTGCGGTCCACGCCGTTCTGCAGCAGCTCCATGGCCGTGCTGTGGCGAAGCACATGCGGACTGACGCGCTTGCCGATCAGCGAGCTGCAAGCTGTCGCCGCTGCCAGCGCGTACTTGCGCACGATGCGCTCCATCGCATCGCGGCTGAGCCGGTCGCCACGCTGGGTGGTAAAGACCGGATCGTCAGCCGCGCCAGTCCGTTCCTTCAGCCAGGCTTCGAGGGTCTTGGCCGTGTCACGACGCAGCGGCGTGCATCGCTGCTTGCGGCCCTTGCCCTCGCAGCGGACATGCGCGCCGGTGCCGAGTACCACATCTTTGCAGTCCAGGGAAATCAGCTCCGACACGCGCAGCCCGCTCTGCAAGGCCAGCAGCAGGATCGCGTGATCGCGCCGGCCAATCCAGCTCGACCGGTCCGGCGCCGCGAGCAGTGCCTCCATCTCGGGCCGATCGATGAAATCCACCGACCGGCGCACATATCGCTTGCTCGGCATGGTCAGGATCTTCTGACAATGCAGCGCATGCTCCGGCTCGTTCATCGCCACATACCGGAAGAAAGACCGGATCGCCGCCAGACGCGTGTTGCGGCTGCGCGCACTGTTGTGCCGGACGCTCTCGACGTGCGCCAGGAATTCCCCGATCAGCGTGGCGTCCAGGTCTTCGATCCGCAGCCGGGTCGGCGGCTGGCCGCGCCGTTCGCTGGCAAAGCGCAGCAGCAGCCGAAAGGTATCTCGGTAGCCGGCAATCGTGTTGGGGCTGGCCTGGAGTTGGCCACACAGCCGGTCCGTAAAAAAGCGCTGCAGCAGCGCCGGCAGGGTCGAGGTATTCATGGGCGGCCCTCCTGCGCCAGGCTGCGGCTGGCCCGCTGCATCGCCAACTCCAGCAATTCCGGCACCGCCTCAATGTACCAGTACGTGTGGCTGGGGCTGGAATGACCCAGGTAGTTCGAGAGCTTGAGCATTTCGCGTTCCGGGTCCATGCCGCTGCGGTACCAGCCCAGCAGTGTGCGCACGGCAAAGGTGTGGCGAAGGTCGTGGATGCGCGGCCCGCGCCCGTGCCGGTTAAAGCGCTGCGGCGCGCGCAGGCCAATGATCTGGCAGACAGACGCGAAATTGGCCCGGGCGCCGCAGTCGCCGGGCTGCGTGCCGTCTTCGCCAGCGAAGAAGGATGCCGGACACCGGCCCAGCAGCCGGTCCCGCTCTGCTGCATAAGCGGCAAGACCCTCCCTTGCACTCTCGGAGATCGGCACCAAGCGCTGCCTGCCGGATTTGCCGCGGCGAATGGTCAGGACGCCCTGCTCCAGATCGACATCCTGGTGATCCAGCGCCAGCGCCTCGCTGATGCGAAGCCCGGTGGCGGCGATCAGTCCAAACAGAGTCGAATACGTCAAAGCCCGAATGCCGTTGGTGGACGGCAGCCGGCTGGCCTCATCGATGATCCGCGCGACCTCCTCCTCGCTATAGATATAGGGTCGCGCGCGGCGATACTTGGCCGGCACCAGTGCTGTCGGCGGGACTTCGTGGCGCGGGTCGAGGCCATGCAGCCACTGCGCAAAGCCGCGGACCATGCCCAGGCGGGCCGACCAGGTCGGCGGCTTGGCGGTGCCGAATTCAGCCATCCAGCGCACAAACAGATCGCTGGTGACATGCTCCGCCTCTTGCCGCCCGGCGAATTCGACGAAGCGACGCAGCGCGCGGCCGGATGTACCCAGATCGCAGCCCAGGCTGCGGCGGATGGCGAGGTAGCGGTCCAGCTCGGCAACCAGGGCGCTCATTTCGCACCTCCGGCAGCCGGCCACGGCTGTGCGATCGAGCGCAGGCCATCGACGTCCATTCGGGCATAGATCATGGTGGACTGGCGCGAGCGATGGCGGAGCATACCGCCGATTTCGTCCAGCGAAGCGCCGCGCCTCACCATGTTGGTGGCCAAGCTGTGCCGCAAAATGTGGGAGCCCACGTACGGGGTCGGCGGTGCCAAGCCGGTCTTCTCGAAGGCATCCGCGAGAATCCAGTTGAGGATCTGGGCGCTCTTGAATGGACGCCGCGGCGCCCGTAGGGTGACGAATAAGCTGCGCGAGGCGGTGGCGCGGTCGTGGCGGATGTAGCTGGCCAGGGCTTCGCCCACATCCTCGGGCAGGGGCATCCGGTCATGGAGCTGTCCCTTGCCTCGCACGATCAGCTCGCCGGCGCGCCAATCGATATCGTCGATCTGGATGGCGACGACTTCTGTGGCGCGCAGGCCCAGCCGCGCCTGCAACAGCACCATCGCATAATCTCGGCGGCCAGTTGTGGCATCGGTCTTGATGGCCCCAAGCAGGGTTTCGACCTGCTCGGGCGTCAGATGCCGCGGCAGCCTGGCGGCATACTTCTGCGCCACGCGCGGGATACCCGGTGCAAGATTCGCCTTGGTCTTGCCGCTTTTGAAGAGAAACATCAGGAAGTTCCTGAGATGGCTGGCCGTGCTCTTGCTGCGTTCCGGCCGCTTGCGGGAAGCGAGGTACTGCAGGAAGCGGATGATATCGTTGGCGACGATCTGCACTAGGTCGCCATCGGCATCGCCGAATCGGAATTGCAGAAAGCGGTCGGCGACCCACCAAGAGTGGTCAATCGAGCTTTCCCGCAAGCCCCGCTGATGGCGAAGGTAGTCGATGTATTCCTGCCTCAGCCGCCCACGGGCGCTGTCGCTCGGCGGCACGCGGCATGACCGCGCCGCGCCGGTTTCGATTAGGTATCTGCCGAAGGAATGGACGGCGAAGGCGGCGTGCCTCTTTCGCGGTGTCGTCCATCCAAGATCTTTGAGCAGGTGCTCGGCGTGGTCTTCGTTGAGCTGCTCAGCGGCAACGCCGGTGGCCAGCATGTACTTGGCCAGCTCATGGATGCGCCTGCCATAGGCGATCGCGGTTTGTGGGCTGTAATGCTCCTTTTGCAGGTATTCCAGGAAACCGCTGACGTGCTTACCGAGGGCGCCAGGAAACAGGCTGGTCGGGCTCACTTGATTGTCCATGTTGCCGCTCCTTCTGTTTGGGGAGCGGCAAGCATGAATCGCGGTCTATTCCTTGCAATTGATCGTGGCGGAGGACATAACCATGTACCGAAGCGTCGAGCAGTGGTCCCATGTGCGCAAGCGCGTGCTCGTAGACGGCGTTTCAAAGAGAAGGATGGCGGACATTACCGGCATCAGCCGAAACACCATCCGAAAAATGCTTCGGCATCCCTATCCGCAGCCGCGCCGATCAGGCTCAAGCCGAGCCGCCGGAATGGATCTCGCTGGAGCCAACTCCGACGATCGATCCAGTCCCCAGCTATTCGCGTGCCGGATGGCCTATGACATTCTGCAATCGCTGCCGCGACAGCGGGCAATCCAGTTCCTGCGTGTGATTTTGGGCAGTGGCGCCGAGCGGTCTTCCGCGGAATATGTTCGGCGGGCGTTTGTCCAGGCTGCTGCTGCCGCTGCGGCGCGCACATCGAAGCCGAATTTGCGTCGCCGTGATGCAAAAAAGGCTGCTCGCTGGATACGCGATTTGCAGGCCGGGGCCATCAATCGCAAGGAATTGGAGGAAATGGTGAGCGGGCTCCCGGATTTCTCGGCAGTGCTCGACCATCTGAGTACCGGGACCAAACGCGAGCGCACCAAGGCCGTCGTCATTTTATGCGCCGCCCGCGGTTACAGCGTGAATTGGGCCGCACAGGCGATCGGGCTGTCCCGAAATACATATCGAGGTTATCAAAGGCTGTTCTCTAGCGGGGGCGCCGAATTATTGTTTGCGGCGTATCACAGGCGTGCCCCGAAGTCCGACAGTGACGCCTATCGAAATGCGCTGTTCGAGTTACTGCATCAGCCCCCTTCGGCCTACGATATCAACCGCACGTCATGGCGCCTGGATGACCTGTGCCGCGTGCTCGGACAGAAGGGGATACCGATAGGCCGGGAAACCGCCAGCCGGATCATTCGCGCCGCCGGATACCGGTGGCGGCATGCCAAGGTCGTGTTGACTTCCAACGACCCAGCTTATCGCGAGAAGCTTGACCACGTTCAAGCAGTCTTGGGAGCCCTGGAACCCGACGAGGCTTTTTTCTCCATCGATGAATATGGCCCATTTGCAGTGAAGATGAAGCCCGGCCTGGCGCTCACAGCGCCGGGCAAGCAGCATGTCGTGCCGCAGTTTCAGAAATCCCGCGGCTGCATGATCATGACTGCGGCACTCGAACTCTCTGGAAACCAGGTCACGCACTTTTACAGTAAGAAGAAAAATACCGACGAGATGATCCGGATGATGGAGGTTCTGGTGGAGCGCTACCGCGACAGGCGCCGAATCTTTTTGTCGTGGGATGCGGCGTCGTGGCATGTGTCGAAGAAACTCGGCAAGACGATTCTGGAACACAATGCCCAGGCCAAAACGAAGGGCGGCCCGATTGTTGAGACGGCTCCACTGCCGGCAGGTGCACAGTTTCTCAACGTGATTGAATCGGTGTTCAGCGGAATGTCGAGGGCCATCATCCACAACAGCGACTATGCATCCCTCGTTGAAACTAAAGCCGCGATAGATCGATATTTCGAGGAACGGAACGCGGCCTTCCAGGCAAACCCACGGCGCGCCGGTAAGAAAATCTGGGGCAAGGAGCGAGAGCCACCTTCATTTTCAACTGCCAACAACTGCAAGGACCCACGGTATCGATGAAGTGCGTGCCCAATAGCCGCTTCCAGCGTTGCCCAGATTATGCCGACCAAGTGCAGTGTGCGCCGAACGAGATGCGCAGCGCTGTCCGACATCAATGCGGCATAACCGCGAGCGCGGCATTATGCACCAGTTCATGGAAGGCGGTGGAGTAGAACTGTTCGGCATCCGGGAAAGACTCGATCGGCGGCAGCTGCACGTGGTCGGTGTCGTTGCGGTAAAAGGCGCGCGAGCCCCCAATGTGAATGTCGGCGCCGGTGGCTTTCATCAGTGCTTCCAGCTCGGGGATGCGCTCGGAGTTGAATGCCTGGCGGGGAGCCGCGCTGGCCGTGTACTTCTCGGGCAGGCCTTCGACCTGCTGCACATTGAACACCGTGAAGCTCTTGAGGAAGCGGTAGTGGCCACCTTCCTCGCCCTCGTCGGCGGTGTCGGCCTCTCGCTTCTGCGCTTGCCCGTAAAATAGGACCATTGACCCCTTCTCGCTTTTGCGTACTTGCCCGCCCAGCTGCAGGGCCTGTTGGTAGGTCATCCAGTACGGCGCCGTGTAGCCAGCTTCTTCGGCGGCGGCCCACAGCAGCAGCACGTTGATCCCCCGGTAGGGCTCGCCGCTGTGACGCAACGGCCGGAGCGATCCGCCGCTGACCCATGGCTGGCTCCAGGGTTTCGCCCCCCGCTCAAGAATCTGGACGATCTTGTCGGTGACGATCTGCGCGAGGTCCTTCCGCTCGAACTGCTTGGCCATCTTGTTCTCCGGTTGTGTTGCGCGACGTGCGCGAAACTCCGTGGCACCACGCCGGATTGCAGTCAGCTGCCAGGGGTCGGAGGTCCCCGGCTCGTCGGCTGCGGCTTCATTGCAGCCGACGAACGGAGCGGCCGAGCGAAGCCTTGCCCCTGGCGGCTGACGCGCGTGGTGCCAGAGTTCGCCGATCAGTGCGTCAGCGCACCCCGGAGATCGGCCAGGGCAGAACAGACGAAGGACGTAGATCGGCTTTCGCGTCGACCAGGTGCAGGGGGTTGGAGCTGAGGGCAGCGGGTTTGGCGGATCGCGGTGCGAGGCAGGCGAGGCCGGGGGTGTGCTGCTGCGGGTTGTCCACAGGCTTCTGGCGGGGCGCTGGATGGCCGTAGGCCCGTTGGGCGCTCAAGTGAAGAGGCACGCTTTGGGCGTGTTTTATGGGCGCAGGGATGCCGCGGACGAGTGGAAGGCGGTCACACCCTCAAGAGCAGTTGTTCAGGAGGTTGTGCTGCAGGACCTGGCCGTGAAGTGCAGCGCGGCGGTGGGGCATTCAACGCTTTAAGAGCGCTTAGCTGGATGCGCTACCTTAACCGTTTCGACGTGCTAACCATCTTGCCGTTCACGCATCTGACTTCAATGTCGTACTCGTGCAAATAGAGCCGTCCGTCTGAGTCCGTTTCAAGTCTCTTAACAACACCTCCAGAGGGCGCATCGCAGCCAGCGGCAATTGGATGGCCAATCTGGTCTAGGCGAGTCACCTTTCCGCTCGCATCCAGAACTGGGTCAACATCCTCAACTGCCACCAAAAAGCTTGATGCCGCGAAATCGACGCCCTTTCGATTGACGTGGAAACCCCACAGGGCGGGGAATCCTTCCAGGGTCCCATCGGGTTTCTCAAGCGCTGGAACGTGAATTACAAGGTTCACCTGCTCATTTAGGTCGAGCGAGGTGCCCTTTTGCAGTCTGGTGCACCCGACCGGTAATGCGCTCACGGCATTAGCTGAATACTTAGCCATAGACAATGCTCGTTCGTCTTTGCAATTGACAACGTCATCCTTGTTTGTTTGATAAAGGTTGCCCGAATTCGCAGTCCTCACAAAAGCGAGCATGCCAAGTACTAACACTGTGGACAAAAAACCTTGTCGCTTCATGGTTGCCCCAATTAATGACCCCTGTGCAGTTTATTCGGATTTCCTGCTGGCGTCTGACTATGCAGCGGCGCGCTACGCGCGCTTTGGCGCCGCCGGCGAACCGCGCCGGCGTCGATCTGCCCGCTGCCTGGTCGGCGGGCAAGGCCACGCCTGCCGCCCTGCGGGGCAGGTGAGCGTGGCCAGGTATTGCGTTAGCGATTGAACCCCGCCGGGGCGAGACGAAGTCAATCCAAGGTACGCGGATTGGCAGCGGCTCGTTGCGCAGCAGCAAAGCGCGCCCGAAGGGAACGCCCCCAGCGATACAGCCGCCAGTTTTGGTGCGCCAGACAATGGGCCAAGGTAAAACAGTGGTTTCGCATGCGAAACTCTGGCGCCGATTCCAGCGGCCGGGGGTCGTGTGCGGCTAACCAGGTTTTGAAACAGCAAATGAAGTAAGTTTTTAAAATATTCAACCGGAGCGGCAGGTATTTGCTGTGGTTTAGAATTAAGGCGGTCGAACGGAAAGCCTGGGCTGCACATACACCGCACCGCAGTTCTTACGACGGCTTAAATAGCGAAATATAAGGGGATGCGATGCCTCAGCGTGCCGATCTCAAAGACGTGGAACACGTGCATGAGGCGTTCTTTCACACTCTGCCAAAAGACTGCCAGGTCCGTCGGCTGCTCTTGACTTTGCGCCAGCGCGCTTTGGCAGAAGCTCAGCGCCAGGCACTGGATGATTTCGCTTTCACCGAGTTGATGGGAGCCGCAATCGACGTGTTGACCGGGATTCAATCAGCGATGAATCCGCTGGCCAACCATCATTTAACGTCGACCCGGGAACTCACTGAGCAACATCGGCAGGAAATCGGGGCACGCCTCTGGGAACACGAGCGCAAAATTGATCCTAATGGTGTGATCTGGGGCCACCGGGAATTACGGTCCTCGATGAATAGCAAGGCCGACAATAGAGACTTCTGGCCTTATATTGATCTAGCCCAACTGGAATCCGCATGTCACGAATACCTTGAGCACGGATGGATGCAGTGCCGTGACCTTGACTGGCTCTTTGTTGACGGGTTCATGTACGTGGAGGCATTTGAATTTGGGAAACGGATTTTCCCAAAACTGTATGGCGACCGGTCCTTGGACTGGATTGTGAATAAAATCGACAAAGGTAAAATGGAAAGCCGGTCTGCCCGTTGGGAGTTGATGGGGGCAATCCTAACGCTCGGGATCTCGGGTTTTGTTGGCTTCGGAGCATGGAGAGATCACGGCCTTTGGGCCGGCATCCTTGCGTTTATGGCCGCGGGCGCGATAACAACAATGTCCAGTTCATCGGCACAAAGGGGCGATGAACAGTCGCGCCAACAGTTGCTCGACCTTTGGTCGACTATGTGCGCCTTATACGGCACGGTCAGCCAAAGACCAATGAGTCCGAGCTATCTGCGAGAAATTCTGATGCAAAGCACCGCAAAGGGCATTTCTTGGCCGGTCGCCATCTTTCCCGTAATTGAGAAAGCAATCAGCAGAAACCCGGCGCTTTGGGAATAGGTCGCCAAACCCCTTGTGTCAAATCTGCCTGGAAAACAATCAAGGTTAGAACAATGTTTCAAACCCTGGTTAACGGCACAGGTCGCCGATCACGCTTGGAGGTCGCATGTGCGCTATCTATGAACCGCCGTCTCTGTTCAATCTGACGCACTTCAGCAGCCTGCGGCCGACGTTTGAGTACCTGGACGAAGCCTACCCAGGGTATTGGGCGCCGGCGCTGGTGAAGATGGAAGACGCGGAGGACGAGCTGGTGCCGGTCAAGTCGGTCTTCGGCTTGATCCCGTACTGGTCCAAGGACGGAAAGAACTACAAACAAACCTACAACGCCAGATCCGAGACGATCGCCGGGAAAAACAGCTATCGCGGCCCCTGGAAGCGCCGGCAGTTCTGCCTGATTCCGGCCCAGTCCTTCTTTGAGCCGCGCTACGCCGGCAGCAAATCGGCTCGCTGGCGCATCTACCGGAAAGACGGCCAGCCATTTGCCATTGCAGGAATCTGGGACCGCTGGAATTCGCCCGATGGGGAAGTGCGATCGCACTCGATGGTGACCGTCAACGCCGCGGATCACCCGCTGATGAAGCATTTCCATAAACCAACCGATGAGAAGCGCTCGGTGGTAGTGCTGGACCGCAAGGACTACAGCGCCTGGCTAGGGGCTAAGGAGGACGGCGAAGCCCGGGCGCTCCTGCGCCTGTTCAACGCCGACGAGTACACCGCCGAGGCCGCGCCGAAGGCGAAGCCGCCGGCGATGCCTCCCGCCGGCGGCGCCGAGCCGGCACCGAGCCTGTTCGATTAGCCCGATGAAGCAACTTCAAGATACGCGTCAACAGCACCACGTTTGGAAGCATTATTTGTTGGGCTGGGCACAAGACAAGCAAATATTTTGCTTGCGTAATGGAGCCATCTTTAAAACGAATGTTAAGAATGTCGCAGTGGAGCGCGATTTCCACAAGCTGCAGCTGCTGGGTGCGCAGGACATTGAGTTCATCCGCCTTCTGATCGGTCAAGCCCAGAACGGGATGGCGCAGCTTCATCGGGAGCTGCTTGACGTATTCGCACTACTCCCACAACTACGGGAGAATCTTTCGCCGGAAATCGCACAAGACAATAACTTGGTCGCGCAGCTCGATCACTATATCCTGCACGCGGAGGAAGATTTCCATAGCCGGATCGAATTCAAGATGGTGCCGGTATTGGAAGCCGTGCGGCGAAGCGATATCAGCTTTTATGACGACGCTTATCATTGTATGAAATTCCTTCATTTTCTGAGCCTGCAGAGCCTACGAACGAAAGGCGTACAGGAGCGAATAGTTGCCACGGTAACGACCCTACCGGGTGTCGACATCCGAAAGTGCATGCCAATCCTGCGTCTGATGTTTGCGATAAATGCAGGCCGCAGCCTGTTTTTAGAGCGGAAGAAACGGCCGCTCTACCTGCTCGAAAATAAGACCGGTATCCCGTTCATCACAGGGGACCAGCCCGTAATCAACCTCTTCCATCTCCCTGGTCGAACGGATTCGCCTTTGTTGTTGGGCTTTTACTATCCAGTGACGCCGTGGCTGGCGCTGGTCTTGGACGAGGTGGACGAACGTTGCGGGTATGGACCTGGTCCACTTTCTGCAGACCAGGTCCGGACCCTCAACCGGGAAATGCAAGAAGCTGCGTTTGAACAGCTCTTTGGCGATTCGCGGGAGGCGCTGGAATCGCTCGGAACGTTATAGGGAGCAGGATGGCGGGTGAGGGGTTTGCTCGGAATGTCGTTCAACAGATTGTAAAGTAGCGCCGTGATACCAAAAAAAGGGAGAAACAACAGTGCCGCTTTTAGTGCTCAACATTGCTTGGATGCGCGCGTATCAGGGGCTGGGCAAGGATCTTCCGATCGGAAAATTCGGGTATATGAAGGACGGCAACACGCCGCACGAAATTTACAATTTCCAGCCGCATGGCAGCCGCTGCTTCGGTTATGCGCCCGCGAAGAATGGCAGCGTCAACATTAAAAAGCTGGGCGCGCCGCCTGGCGCAACATCGGTGGATGGCGTCACCGTCATTTGGACGGCGACGCATCCCGCTGGAGGCCGCTTCATCGTCGGTTGGTATGACGACGCTACCGTCTACGCTGAACAACAGGAGCGCGCCAAGACCAAGGCGACGGCCGCACTGAAGGGAGCGCTCTATATTGTCGAGGCCCAGGCGGATGACTGCCATCTACTGACCTTGGATGAGCGTGTGTTTGCTGTGCCGACGATGAAAAAGGGATTCCCTGGACAGTCGGCCGCGTGGTTCCCTGAAACAAACGCACCCAAGGCCTGGGTCGACGACGTCCGGAAATACCTCAAGTCAGGAGGCAAAGCCCTCAGCGCGCCGAAAGGCGGCAAACCGGGGATGAGCGTCGACCCCGAGCATCGGAAAAAAGTCGAAGAAGCTGCTGTTCGACGCGTCACGAAGCACTACGAGGACCTGGGCTACGGGGTGCAATCCTACGAAACGGACAATGTCGGGTGGGATCTCGAAGCACGCTGCGGCGCGTTACTGCTGCGGCTGGAGGTGAAAGGCCTATCCGGGGCTGAACCGCTGGTCGAAGTCACACCGAACGAGTACGACAAGATGACATCGAGCGCTACTCGTGCGAGCTATCGCGTTTGCATCGTCACCAACGCCCTGCAGGCGAAAGCCGCAAAGCTGCGAATCTTCGGGCATGACAGCCGGCTGGACGCGTGGGTGAGCGGCGATCTTGAGGTGCTTGCCGTCAATGAGCGGGTGGCCGCCAGGCTGTCGATCGCGTCGTGACGTTACAGCCGTCCAGACCGCACTAACGCACGCATCATAGCGTTATAGGAAGTGTGTTGAGCCAGCAAAGCCTGCTGCTCAGCCGGAGGCGTCTTTTCGCGCCAGCGGCCTTCCCGCACGATGAACTCCGCATAAACGTCCGCGTCTTCGGCCGTAAATCCTTGGTTGACTGGCAGGGCCGGGTCCCAGTGGTCAGGATCACCCCAGCGCGGCTTTGTTTTCCGCCAGCCGCGCACCATGTCGTCAATTTGTTCTTTGCTCTTGCCCTGGTTCATTGCGGCTTCAAGCAACACATAGTCACCCACCTGGAGGAACTTCGTCTGCAGCGCCTGCATCAATAGGGGCTGGTTCCAGTATTCGCGGATGTCCTCGGCTGTCAGTCCGGCAGCCAGTCGTTTGGTGACTAGGTCCTTCTTGCTTGCAATGAGCTTGTTCCCAAGATCCTCCGCGTAAATGCCGTCCCCGTATTGGGCGCTCAACTCCGTTTTGGTCTGATCGAATAGCTTTCGGGCCAGAGCTTTTGCGTCTTGACCGATCAGCGTTGCCAACGGCAGCACCATCGTTTCAACCTGGTTCAATACCCATTTGTCTTTCGGCGATAGTCCAAAACCAAACATATGCGTTCTCTTTCTAGGCTTGCGCGCGTGGGCGCCTAGTCGTTCACAGGGGCATAGATGAACTGCGAGCCGGTATCGAACAACAACCCAACTTCAGCGGGTTTTTTAGATTCTCCGGCGCGACGGTGCGCGTGGTCATATTCGCTGTAGCGTTGCGCCAGCTCCGGGCCTTTGACAAAGGCCCTGAAGGAAACGCCGCCGCCCTCTTTTGCTTCCGCAAGGAATTCATCCGTCGAGGGGACGTGAACAACATAGCCGAGGAATTGAGAGGATTCCGGAATTCCGATTTGAGCTTTGATTTCTGAAAGGGTTGCGGTAGCCATTGTTGTTCAATTAGAAGAGACCGAGCAGTCAGTTTGCAGGATTCGGTATTGGGTTGCACAAAATGAGCTGGCCGCATTGCGCGCGAGCGAAAAAGCTACCGTACCTCAACGAGCGCGTCCCAACGCGTTGTATACGCCGGCGAGCGATTCTCGCTTTTCAATTTCCAGCGCTGGCCGCAGGCCTCAGCCGCGGATCTGATGCTGCCGGTTCCGAATTCGGCATTGATCCGATCCAGCGTGTTCATCAGCTGGCGGCGCCGGCGCCGCCAGCTCTCATCCTCGAATAGATCCTTCTGCGTGGCAGACGCAGGGCCCAGCTCAACGAGCATGACGCCCGCCTTGCGGTAAGAGAACCCTGGACGGTACAGCCGCCGCAGGCCTGCCCCTGCCGCGCGCACCAGCAGCAGCGTGTCGTCGGAAGGCCAGGGTAGAGGCACCGTCACAGATGCCGCGTACTGCGGATCTTGCGGCCTGAATGGACTGGTTTGGATGAACACATGCACCCCGCCGGCGGCCGAGCGTTGCAACCGCAGTTTCTCGGCGGCACGGGAGGCAAAGCTGGTGATGGCCTCGCGCAGCTCCGGAAGCGTAGTCACCGGCTCGCCGAAGCTGCGGCTGGTCATGATCTGGCGCTTGTTCGGAGCGATTTCCTCCAGGCTCAAGCAGCTCTCGCCGCGCAGCTCGCGCACGGTGCGCTCCATCACCACCCCGAACTGTCCACGCAACCACGCGGCGTCGGCGTCGCGCAGCTGGGCAACATTGACGATGCCCAGCTGCTGCAGACGCGCCTCGATGCGCCGGCCGACGCCCCACACTTCACCCACGTCGACGCTTGCAAGTAGTTGGCGAAGATCCTCCGATGACGCAGGGGCCGTCAGGTCGCACACGCCGTTGTAGATAGGGCGCTTCTTGGCTAAATGGTTGGCCAATTTAGCCAAGGTCTTGGTTTGCGCGGCCCCCACGGATACTGGCAAGCCCGTCCAGGCGAGGATGCGCGCACGCATGGCCTGCCCATGAACAACCACATCGGGAATGGCGTCAATTTCCAAAAAACATTCGTCGACGCTGTAAATTTCCTGCCGCGGCGCCATGTCTGCGAGGATACGCATGACCCGATTGCTCATGTCGGCATACAGCGTGTAGTTGCTGCTATACGCGATGATGCCGTGCTGCCGCGCCAGGTCGCGCAACTGAAACCAGGGCTGCGCCATTTTCACGCCGAGTGCTTTGACCTCCGGCGAACGTGCAACAACACAGCCGTCGTTGTTGCTCAGGACGACAACAGGCTTGCCGAGCAGGGTGGGGTTAAAGACCCGCTCACAACTGACGTAGAAATTATTGACATCGACCAGGGCGAAGCGCGAATTCATGGCGTCATCCCAACGCCCGCTTATCGGGGCAGTTGCTTCACGGCGGCGACGACAACCCCGAAGATCTGCAGCTCCTGTCCCTCCTGCAGCTCAATGGCATCGAACAATGGCCGGGTCGAGCCTGGGCGGCACTCGTCGCTATCTGGTCTCAGCTCCACCCGCCGGCCGCGGCGGAACAGGCGCTTGACCGTGTACGCGCCGTCGACGGTGGCCACCACGATGCAGCCGGTGCGTGGCTCGACCGAGCGGTCGACCACCAGGATGTCGCCGTCGTGCAGCCCCGCCGCCATCATGGATTTTCCACGCAAGCGAACGTAGAAGGTCGCCGGTGGATTGCGCACCAGCAGCTCGTTCAGGTCCAAAAGGTCTTCGATGTAGTCGTCGGCAGGGCTGGGGAAGCCGGCGGCCACTAGCTGCCCATAGAGGGGTAGCGGACGCCGCGGCGGGTTCACCGCGGCTCGGCGCATGTCGGCGGCGCCAGCGCCGGCGATCAGGGCCATGCCGCGAAATGGGAGGTGGAGGGCGTGCATCGGTGCAGGGTTCACAGCAGCCAAAAAAGGGGGGCGGATAACACTGTACGCATGTACAGCCCTGGATGGCAAGGCGGCGAGTGCAGTCGGGCGCCTGAAATACCCCAGAACCCGCTGCTTGGCGCCTGCCACCACGGCCTGCTTCGGGGCATGGTGCCAGAGGGCGACCAATTAAAACGCCAATTTGCGCTCCTCTCGCGCCATCGTGATTTAGGGCGTCGGGCGGCTGACAACTGCGCAAGAAAGGCCTAGCGCCAGTGCGGTCAAGACCTCGTAGCCGACTGCCGCGATTAAAACGATAGCGAGAACCAGCACCAAGCGGTTAGGCCAGCGCAATTCATAGGGCTCAGCCGGTGGCATACCGCTTCAGTGCTGGGCTTTTCAGGCCGCAGGATATAGGCGCAGCCTTGATACTGTTGCAGTCCCATCCGGGACTGGAATCGATAGCGTACTATCGTCCGATAAAAACAGGTCCAGCGTGACTTACGCCACTGCCAAGGCTGCTCCGGGATGGGAGGCGTGCGATGCGGTTCATAAAAGGAGGCCCGGACGTTCCGGAGCGCCTGGTACAGCGCCACGAAGAGGGGCGGGTGGTGTTTTTCTGCGGCGCCGGCATTTCCTATCCGGCTGGTCTGCCTGGCTTTCAGAGCCTCATCGAGAAAATCTACGCGGGCCTCGGTGAATCGTTTGAGGCGCCGGAAAAGGCGGCGATGGACGCGCAGCGCTTCGACGCCGCCCTGGACCTTTTGGAGCGGCGCGCACCCCGTGCTTCGGTGCGGCAACAACTGTGGAATATCCTCCAGCCCGACTTAACCCTTCCTGGTGCTACGGCGACCCACGAGGCGTTACTGCGCCTGGCCCGGAATTCTGACGGCACCCATCGGTTGATCACCACTAACTTTGACCGGATTTTCTTCAAGGTCAATCCAGGTATTCAGTCGTTCCAAGCTCCTCTGCTTCCTATCCCCAAAAAGACTGTCTGGGACGGCTTGGTGTACCTCCATGGGCTCTTGCCGGCGACAGTCACTGAAGCATCAGCGGTTACCGCGCTAAATCGCCTAATTGTCTCGTCCGGGGACTTTGGGCGCGCATACCTGACCGAGCGATGGGCTTCACGTTTCGTTTCAGAGCTGTTTCGCGAATACTCGGTTTGCTTCGTCGGATATAGCATCGGCGACCCCGTTTTGCGGTACATGCTCGATGCAATCTCGGCGGACCGGCTCCAGGGCGAAGAAGTCCCCGAAATGTTTGCGTTCGGCGCCTATACGGCGGCTGGGGAGGAGCGCGAACGCGCCGGCTGGGCGGCGAAGGGCGTTACTCCAATCCTCTACCGGAACGACAAACGCCTCGGCCACCGCTATCTGAATGCGACGATCCAGCAGTGGGGGGATGACTTTTTCAATGGCCGAAATGGCCAGGTCGAGACTGTGCGCAAGCATGCCAGGACGATACCGTCAAAAGTCCGGGGCGACCATGTTGTGGACCGGGTGCTGTGGGCGATTACGCACCCGTCGGGCATCGGTGCCCGGACATTTTCTGAACTACGGCCGCCGGCACCAATTCAATGGCTACCGGTATTTACGAACGCCAGTTACATGGCGCATGACCTTCCACGCTTCGATGTCCTGCCTGCGAAGGATCCAAAAGGCGTCCTGCGATTCTCCGTTTTGTCACGCCCGGCCCCCTATGCGCTGGCCCCCAACATGTCGCTTACCCAGCCGCATCCCTTGGAGCGGCGCTGGGATGACGTGATGTTTGCGCTATCCCAATGGGTGGTGCTGCACCTGGACAAGCGGGAGCTCTTGGATTGGGTGATCGAAAGCGGCGGGGAACTCCATCCCACGTTCCGCGAAGCCATCCGGCACCAATTGCAAAAGCCCGATGCAAGTTCGCCGCCACTTTCAGAGGGGCTGCGGGTGATGTGGCGGATGCTGTCGGGAGATCGCGTCACGAGCGGCCGGCATCAATTTGAATCGTTCTTTGAAACCGGGCGGAATGCTTCTGAGTTTGGTTGGACTCCTCTGGTCCAGGTGGAGTTTTTACGGCAAATCCGGCCACAGGTGGTATTTCGGTTGCTTTTTCGCACGGTAATTGCCGCCTACGACGAGCAGGAAACACCAGGGCTGCACCAGTACGCAAACTGGGATCTGACGATCCCGGTTGGTAACCATCCTGACCAAACCCTTGTAGCAGTCCAGAGCACGCGCGGTTATCGGGAAGCCCTGGTCGAGATGTTGTTTCCACTGACCGATTTATTGAAGCAAGCTATGGATCTCCAAGCCGAACTGGGCCAAGCGAGCGCGGATAGCGATCTGTCATATATGGCGCTGCCTTCGATCGTCGATCACAAGTTCAATACCCGCAATCAGGAATGGAGTCTCCTGATTTCCTTGTGTAGGGACGCATGGTTACAGGCAAACCGACTTGCACCTGCGGTTGCGTTGGCCGCGTTCAACCGATGGCGCCTCGTTGACTACCCGCTGTTTCGCCGCTTGGTATTTTTTGGCGCGGCGCACACAACTCAGATTGCCGCCAGCCAATCGCTTGACTTGTTGTTCGAGCGCAACGGGTGGTGGCTTTGGTCCAATGAGACGCGCCGGGAGATGTACAGGCTTCTCCAGAGCATGGCCGGCCGATTGTCTCCGGAGGAACTTGACCGACTGTTCGAATTGATTCTGGCCGGTCCGCCGCCAGATATGTACGTCGATCAGAGCGATGCAGACTGGCAGGAAATTGTCGACCAATCAGTATGGATGCGCATCAAAAAATGGCGCTACTTCGGTGGTTCGTTGAACCAGGCGGCGAAGGACTGGCTGATCGCCCACACGCAAGGAAAGCCGGAGCGGCCGATCCAGGCTGATGACCGGGATGAGTTTGCACACTACATTGAAGTCGGAAATACCCATCGCGGCTCCGGCACTGTTTTGCCGCGCGACCGGAAACTGCTCGTCGATGCCCTGGCAAACCGGCCTGACGATGACTGGGACTACGCCGATGATTGGTTGGATCTGTGTCTGAAACAGCCGCGGCGCGCGATTACCGCGCTGATGCAACTCGCGCGCACCGGTAGCTGGCGCGTGGATGTATGGCGCGAAGCCCTCAACTCCTTCCGTGACAATGCCACCGCCAAGCTCAGCTGGAGGTATTTACGTCAGTCTGTATTGGCCGCGCCCGTCGACTTCATCGCCGGCATCAGTGGCGCGCTGTCGATTTGGCTGCAGACCGCATCGAAATTCTCTGGAAGTCAGCCCCATGACCTTTATGTGCTCTTCGACCGCATCATCAATGCTTCGCAGGACGATCATAAAGCCCCGAATCGGCCGGTAACTCGGGCGCTGAACCACGAGGCGGGTCAGGCAACGGAGGCTCTTCTGAACTGGTGGTATACCACGCAACCGAAGGCTGGCGAGGGTTTACCTCAGGGCCTGGAGACCCGATTCACCAACGCCACCCAACAGAGAGCGCAGAAATATCTATATTGCCGCGTCATTCTGGCAGCACATCTTCACGCTCTTTACCTGGTGGCGCCAGAGTGGACCACAGTGAATCTGCTGCCTTTCTTCAACTGGGACGCCAATCCTGAGGAAGCAAAATCGGTTTGGATGGGGTTTCTGTGGACACCTCGTATCTCCCCGCAATTGCTTGATGCGTTCAAGGCCGACTTTCTTGAGACCGCTGCGCACTACGCGGATCTGGGTGACCATGGCCAGCAATACGCGGGGTTTCTGGCTTACGTCGCAGCCCAGCTGCGGGATCATTTCTCCAAGTCAGAGCTGATCGCTACTTTTAAGGCGCTTCCCGCTGCCGGCCTTGCGAAAGCCTCCAGTTCTCTCAGTCAGATGATGGGGGACGCAGGCAACACTATTGAAAAACGCTTGGATACCTGGAGCCGGCAAGTGAAGCCGTTGCTCACCGAGGCATGGCCTAAATCTCAGGATCGGCGGTCAGAAGCGGAAAGTGGGAACTTGGCCACGGTGCTGATCCTGTCTGGTGATTTCGAAAAGGCCTTTCCAGCATTCCAGGACCTGATAACGCGGACTGACCACTATTACCTGCCGCTTTTGAGTCTCACCAATTCGGACTTGCCAGAGCGATTCCCAGCATTGGTTCTGGAGTTTCTAGGGCGGCTAATTGGCGATCAGGGAGTGCCTGATTCGACACTTCGGCCAGTCCTTCGACGCATTCTGGTTGCTGCGCCGGCTTTGGACCAGGACGCTCAGTATCGGCGCCTGGATGAGTATTTGCAGCTGGGACGAGAATAGACCCGTCAGATTTCGCTACAGCACCAGCCCGGTTTTGCGAGAGCTGTAAACCCGCTCGTGGCATTGATCGATTGCCCGCTGGTTGAATGGACCGAGCATATCCATTCGGTCATGGGCGCGGGAGACGCTGACCGTCACCTCTGGTCGATTCTCCAGCATCGTGATCACTTCTTGAGAAAAGCGATCGGAGAATTTGGCGCTAAAGTTGGTGAAGTTGTAATGGATAAAGGCATTCGAACAGAGGTTGAACGAGAAATTCAGGGTCGGACCATCGGGAATGGCTTGCGTGAAGCCCCTGTCGCAGACCAGGCAATGGTCGTTTGAGTAAGTACAAATAATTGCGCCGGCCTGGGTCTTTTTGTTTTCGAACAGCCCCTTGATGATTCCCTCAAAAATATTGGGGCGGCCAGGTATGCCGCGCATGAGCAATATAAAAATAGCGCGAAGCCATTCGATATAGTCCTTGTCGGAAATACCAAGCTGCTTGCAAAGATGAGCTTGGTGAGGCTTCCGGCCATCCAGAATTCTCTGGTAATACCTCAGTTGCGTGGGATCGGTCGGAGGGAGGTTCGACAGCACGGGGAAGGTGTTCAGCATCTTCCGGATCGAATAGGGGTTTCGGACGAAGTTCAGGAGTTTTGAGGCAAACAGCCCGATGATTTCGTCTTTGATATCGCTTTTCCCCGCATCGAGTTTGGCCAGCAGTGACCTCGTGTGCGTCTCAATGGTGTCCTCGTACTGCTTAAACAGCGACTCGAAATTGAGCCGCAACCCGCTGCCGTCCACGTCGAAGCTGAAGAGGTCGGACAAAGCCATATTGTTGCCAATCGACTGCCCGGATGGACTTTCAAGCTGGAGGGTATAGTTGGCCCGATCCACCACGCGGAACGAATAGATTTTCAGCTTCCTAACGGCTGCATTTGGGTTCAGAGCGTTGAGCTTTTGCTCGACCCGCGAGACGAAGTGCTGGTTCGACGTTACATTCTCAAGTGTCACCGTCTGTTCCTAAACGCCCTAGCAAGACCCTTTTCAGCACAAAATGGCCCACCGCGCGGCCTGAAGCGCCACACCCCAAGGGTGGTTGCGATACCGGGAAACGCCAGGTCATTGGCCTACCGTTTGGCCCCAAATTTTACCATTCGTACCTTCAGAATGTGGGGTAACGGGCAGGTCGCCGGGGGACGCTGTACGTTAGAATCTAAGTTGGGCCAAACAGGGGCTGGACCAAAAATAGCCAAGGCGTGCCCCTTCGAGAACGAAACGCAATGCCGACGCTAGACTGGATCGGAAAAGCCGCCGTGGTGAACCATCACCAACAGGTACCTTTCCATCTCCTCAAAGACACCCCTGACCGTGCCTGCGGCGATCTCGGCAGCGGAAACCTGATCATCGAGGGCGACAATCTTGTCGCTCTGAAGGCGCTATTGCCCTACTACGCCGGGAAGGTGCAATGCATCTACCTTGACCCGCCGTATAACACTGGTAACGAAGGGTGGGCTTACAACGATAACGTCAACAGCCCCATCATCCGGGAGTGGCTGGGCCGAGTTGTCGGTAAAGAAGGCGACACCCTGGATCGGCATGACCGCTGGTTGTGCATGATGTACCCCAGGCTGGCTCTGCTGCGCGATTTTCTTGCCCCTGACGGGGTACTGTTCGTGAGCATTGACGATACGGAGTTGCCGCTACTGCGCATGGTGCTGGATGAATTGTTTCCGCATGCGCAGTCCAAAAACCGCCTAGCGTGCTTTGTCTGGGAAACCGACGGCAACTTCGACAACCAGGCCAAAATCAAGATCGCCCACGAATATGTGTTGGCCTACTCCCGGAGGTTCGAGGATTTCCCCCCGCCGCCCGTGATCGATGCGTCTGTGGACAAGGGCAGCAAGCTGTACAAGGCTGAAATCCGCAACACGATCGTAAAAAACGGCCCCAAGAACCCCGTGTCAGGAATCGAACTGCCGGCGGGGTTTCCCGCGGACTTTGAGGCCGGGACCATCCCGGCGCGCACAAGCAAATGGCCTCACTACGCGGCTGACGTCAAAGTGGCGGACGGAAAAGTGGTGCGGCCGGCAATCGCCGAGAGTGGTTGGAGTTCCAAGGATATTTGCCTGGACTTCATCAAGGCCGGCTTCAAGGCCGTCAAGGATTCCAAGGGGCAGTTGACCCGGTTTGTGATCACCCGGACCGGCGCCATCGAGGCGATCAAGGTCAGAAGCGCCTCTCAGAGCCACGTCATCTCCGTGATTCGGGATGTCGGTTCAACCCAAAGCATGAGCGAATCGCTGAAGGAAATGGGGATCAAGTTCACCTTCCCTAAGCCCGTGGGCTTGATCAGCTACTTGGTCTCGATGGTTGCCGATAAGTCAGCTCTGGTTTTGGATTCATTTGCAGGTTCCGGCACCACAGCGCACGCCGTGTTGGCATTAAATCAACAGGATGGCGGAGACCGGAAATTCATCCTCATCCAGATGCCACATGAGTCGGAACAGAAGGCGGGTGAAGACCGCAACATTGCCAGAGACATTACGGCGACACGCGTCCGAAACGTTGTCGAGGGCTATACCACGGTCAAGGGTGAGGAAGTTGCTGGCCTGGGCGGGGGCTTCCGGTTCTGTGAACTCGCTGAACCGCTTTTCGACGAAAGCGGAAAGATCCGCGATTCCGTCCGATTCGCAGAACTCGCCCGGCATGTCTACTTCACCGAAACCGGTGAGCCGTTGCCGCGTGAACGGGTGACCAAATCCCCCTTGATCGGGCAATGGCAGGGCCGCGGCCTTTATCTGCTCTACAACGGCATCCTCGGCGACAAAACCCCAAACGGTGGCAACATCCTGACTCGCGCGGTACTAGCCCAGTTGCCGCCGTTCGACGGCCCCAGGGTGATTTATTGTGCCGGTTGCCTCATCGGGCCCGACCGGCTCAAGGCTGAGCGCATCGTAGTCCACCAAACACCTTACCAAATCAAAATCTCATGATTACCCTAAAGGGCTACCAGGTACGGGTGCTGGATTCGCTGGAGCGTTTTTTTGTCGAATGCGTCAAGGAAACCCGGCCGGAAGCAGCGTTTCAGACCGTCCAACTCTTCAACGGCCGAACCCCGGACCCTTACATTGCGATTCAGGCACCTGGTTTGGCTCCGGGCACGCCCTATATTTGCCTGAGAGTTCCCACGGGTGGCGGCAAAACACTCCTGGCCTGCCATGCCGCCGGAATCGCAATCCACAAGCTGTTGGAGGCCGATCGGGCTGTAGTGCTGTGGCTGGTGCCAAGCAACACTATCTTGAAACAGACCGTTGAAGCATTGCGTGATCGAAAGCATGACTATCGGCGCGCCCTTGAAATGGCCTGCGGTGCGGTCGAGGTCGTCACCATTGAGGAGGCGCTGCGCTTGACCCGTGGCACGGTCGATGGCAACACAGTTGTCATCGTCTCGACCATTCAATCCTTCCGGGCTGAGGATACTACTGGGAGAAAGGTGTACGACCAGAATGGCGCATTCTCTGAACACCTTCTCAATGTGCCTGCCGACAGATTGGGCGATCTTGAGATTGGAGTCGATGGCAAGCCCAAGCCCTCGCTGGTCAATATGCTGCGCCTGCGCCGCCCTGTGGTGATCGTGGATGAAGCGCACAACGCCCGGACCGAGCTGAGCTTTACGACCCTGGGCAATGTGTCGCCCAGCTGCATCATCGAATTTTCGGCCACACCCGCCCGCACAAAAGCCCCTTCAAACGTTTTGCATCACGTCTCGGCGTCAGAGCTTAAAGTCGGGAATATGGTGAAGCTGCCCCTGCGCGTAGTCACGCGGCATCCCGGCCAGGCAGACCAGCTCCTCACCGAAGCCATCAGTTTGCGTGCCGACCTGGAAAAGCTGGCCGGGGTAGAGGGGCAGCTGACGGGTGAATATCTGCGGCCCATTCTGTTGATCCAGGCGGAGCGCGTTGATGGCTGCGAACCCCTGCGTGCTCGCCTGGCTGCCGAATTCGGCATCGCCAAAGATCAAATCAGTATCTCAACGGGCGAAATCGATGACCTGCCCGGAACTGACGAGATCAGGTCCCCGGAGTGCCCCGTACGTTTTGTCATCACCGTTCAGAAGCTGCGTGAAGGCTGGGATTGTCCCTTCGCTTATGTGCTGTGCAGCCTCCGGGTGACCCGCTCGGCCGTGGCGATCGAGCAGATCGTCGGCCGCATCCTGCGGTTGCCCGGCGCGCAGCCCAAGCGGAACGCGGACCTGAATTGTTCGTACGTGCTGTCGGTATCCCCGACGATACAAGAGGTGCTATCAGAGCTGCGTGACGCCCTCCAGAGCAACGGTTTCACCACGGCAGAGGCGGAACGAATCATCGTGCCAGTGTCGCAGGGGATGTTGCCGCTTGGACTGCAAGGCCGGACAACCAGGGTCGAACCGAGTGAAATCGATGAAGCCGTGGCCAAAAAAGTCGTCGAAGAGCTGCAAGGCAAGGTAGAGATCATTCACAAAACCGGAGAGGTCACCGTATTGGTGCCCCTCAGCAAGGGCGATTTTGAAAAGCTGGAATCCTGTTTTAAATCTGCCGAAGCGAAGGCCAAGGTGGAAGAGGCTGCTGACACGGTCCGACAGCTTGAGCAAGGGTTCGGTGGCACGGGCGAAACACGCATCCCGTCACCGTATGAGCGTGGCGAGGAGTTTGTCGCACCGAAGCTCTGTGTCTTGGAGGGGGGCTCCCTCTTTGAATTCGACGATACCTATTTGCTAGAGCAAACATGGACGCTGAGCGCAAAAGACGCGTCGCTGCCGGAAAGTTACAACCCCCGGGACCGGCTGGTAGGCGACCTGGGCACCGTCGATGTCGATATCAAGGGCAAGGTGCTGACTGGCGTCGCGACCACGGCGCCGAACGACAACTTCATATCCACGCTGCACCAGCAGGTTCTTGCCCTGGGTATACCCGGCGGTTGGACGCTGGAAGCGTTGATTGTCTGGCTTGACCGACATATCGATCACACGGATATAACTGGCGGCGAATCGGCCATCTTTCTCGGCAATGTCATCCGCGGATTGATGACAAAGTTTGGTATTGCGGACGTCAGCGAACTCGCCGAAGACCGATTCCGCTTACGCGATCAGGTCGAGGCGCGTATTCAACTCCATCGTGACGCCGAACGCGGTGCCGCTTTCCAAATGTTTTTGATGGCTCCGGAACGCTTGACCGTAAGTGAAGTGCAAGGATTCGATTTCAGGGCGATGGGATATGAGCCCAGCTGGAGCTATCAAGGCGGATTCCAGTTCCGGAAGCATTATTTCGGCTCTAAGCCCGGAGAGCTGGCTGAGAAAACGTTTGGCGGCGGCGACGCCGAAGAATTCTTGTGTGCGCAGCTTATTGATGCGCTCCCTCAGGTGAAATGGTGGGTCCGGAATCTGGCGCGGAAGCAGACGTCCTTCCGCCTTCTGACGTCGAAGGACTGGTTTTATCCCGATTTTATCTGCGAACTCAACGACGGGCACATCCTCACCGTGGAATACAAAGGCGACCACCTCTGGGCTGGTGCCGAAGAAAAGCGCAACGTTGGTGCCGTCTGGGCGTCTCGCAGCAAAGGGCGCTGCACATTCGTAATGCCGAGGCTGGAAAACCTATCAGACGTGCTGAAAGCCGCCGTAGCAAAGCATTAGCGGGCTAACCGTCCCGCCTTTGGCGTTCTGCAGTTGGGCATTCGGAGCGGGGTCAGAACTCCAAATCGCGCTCCGGACGCGTCGGCGTCTGAGCCGGTGCCGCCGGCTCGGGCGCCGGCTGGTTCCGCCCCGTAAGGCGCGCCAGGCTTTCTAGGGTCGCCTGCAAAATGCCATCGCGGCGGATCTCGCCGGCCTCGGCCTTTCCCTCCAGGGCGCTGGTCTTGTCGCCGCTGTGTTGCTGGACGCTGGCGGCGAATTTCCGGATGTCGTCCGTGAAAACCGTCAGGTTTTCCTTCTGACGGCTGATGGCGACCAGGAACGCCTTCTGACTGAATAGCTCACCCTTGTCGCTTTCCGCGTTGACCAGGACGTGCTTGGCAGTACCGCCCTGGGACGAGTACACGGTGCTGGCATAGGCATGTTCCCAGTGCCGGCCTGTCATTTTGATGGTGTCGATCGACATGCGGGCGCCGCTGTCTGTCTGCACCTCGATCCGACCAGCTTCGGACGACAGGACATTGAGGATCTGCCCATTGGCGACTGCGACCCCAGGCTTGGCGGGGTCGATCTCGCTGGCGTTGCGGGTCCAGCGGATTGTTTCGCCCTGGGCGAGCGTCGTGACGTAGGGCCGATAGACTTCGATCGGGTTTTTTGCGGCGCCGGCGATCATGGCGGGGTTCCAGGTGATGGTCTTCCAGCCGTCCGCCGTTTGCTTTTCCAGCGTGACCAGGTTGAGGCGTTTGTCGGTGGCCACGACACGCAAATAGTCCGCCTTGTCGACACCAAGCCGAGCAATCGCCTTGGGGAACCGCACCACGAAACCCTCCTTGTAAAAGGAGGCTTCGATGCGGTCCACTTTGCGGCTGAACACGCGGGTGAGCTGTTCCTGGCTGCGCTCGCCGGCCAGCTTGCCCTCTTCGCGCAGAACCCCACGCATTCCTTCGTTGAGAATCAGCTTCTGCTGATTGCCGGCGGTGAGGACAAAGGAATCTTTGCGCTCGGCACCAAGCCGCCTGTAGGCATCGACGATCTTCTGCACCCGGTCTGGGAACTCGGGCGTTTCGCGGATGTTGCTGCCCAGGGTTGCAACCGCGGCCTCGATCTTGCCGTCGATAACCTGGCGAATGGCCAGCTTGTGTTGTGGATCGCTCTGCCGGCGAATGTCGTCCATTTCGGCATACTGCATCCCGCCCTTGAGCATCAGATCGAACGGCTTGCCGGCGGCGATCGAAGCGAGCTGCTTGGTGTCGCCGATCAGCACCACGCGCGCACCGAGTCGGTCGGCATTGAAGGTCACGCGGCGCATCAGCCCGGCGTCGACCTGGGAGCTTTCGTCGACCACCCAAACCTGCTTTTCGTAACGGCCTCGGATCTCGGCCGCTTCCTGCTTGTCCGCCGTCCGCAGCCGCGCCAGGTCGCGCGCGGCCAGGCTGAGGTGCTTTTGGATCGTTCCGGATTTGATGCCGCTGTCGGCCTGCAGCTTGCGGGCGGCTTCGCTTGCCTGGGCCATACCCAGCACCTTGAAGCCGCGTCCTTCCAGCAGCTCGCGGGCAACGCTGAGCATGAAGGTTTTGCCGGTGCCGGGACGCCCTAGGGTGCCAACGAAGCGGTCTTCGGTGGTGACGATCAGCTCGACGGATGCCGTCTGTCCGGCGTTAAGGCCGGAGGCGTCCAGGCGTCCCTGCAGTTCGCCTTTTTTGTAGGCCGCAGCGACAGCGCCGCGCCCGTTCTTGACGCTTTCGAGGATGCGGCGCTCATGCTCTTTGGCCCGCGGCGTGGTGTACGCCTGGCGGCCGTTCAATGCAGCTTCCTGCAACCGGCCGTTCTCGGTTTCCTTGGCGATGGCCACCTCGATGTCCTTGACTGAGCCGCGCCCCATGGCGGCGGCCAGACTCCAGCGCAGTAGCTCGGCCTTGCTGAAAACTGCCTCGGGTTCGGCGAGGCGGTCTACGGCGGCTTCGACTGCTCTTGAGGCCCGAAAGGCCGTTGTGGGGGTCACGTCGCCGGCGGATTTAGCCTCGCCGACGGCGGGTGAAATGTCGAACCCGGCCGTGCGCGAGCGGTGATTCCAGAGGGCCGTCAATTCCTCGCGCGGCAACACCTCTTTTGATGCGCGAGTCATCATCGCGGCCTGTGCCGCACTTTCGGCGCCGCTGAGGCCTCGATCGGCCATCGCCTGCTTGATTTCCTCTCTGCGGGTGGCGAACAGCTCGCGCATTTCGGCGGGCACGGCGGACAGCTCAAAGCGTCCGTCGTGGCCCACTTTTTCGATTTCATAGCCCAGCTTCTGGACGCTTTGCGCTAGGGCGGCACGGTAGATGTTGCCGGCGGCCATCTTGTACTCGAACAGCGGCTTCGAGTGCAGGGAAGCCCACTTGCCGTCTTCCCTTTGGGTGGCGTTGAGGACAACGACGTGGGTGTGCGTTTGCGGGTCCTGGTTGCGGGAGGTGTCGTGCTGGAAAATGGCCGCGACGATGTTCCCCGACCGATGTTCTTTGACCCCGAAAAAGCCCTGCTGGCGGTAGGCGGCAACATTTTCCTCAAGCCATTCCACGGCGGTTTTGACTGCTTCCGTGTGGGCCTCCAGTAAACGTTCGTCGCCGGCGATCTCGGCCAAGATTGAAACGCTCTTTGGGGCCGAAAAGGTCAGATCCCAGCCCGGGGTATGCGCGTTCTCGCCGCCGCCTGGTCGGCCAAGCTGGACGGTTTTGCCGTCCACCTCGATCTTGCCGTCCAGCAGATCCTTGAACACATCCCGGTCGACCTTGTCCCCGCCTTCTCCGCCGACCAGGCCCAGCGCTTCGGCGCCGCGGCCGATCCAATGCCCTTGTGCGTCAGGGTCGCCGCCGCCGGCCGCGTAGTAGTCGTCCCGCTCGTAATAGGAAACCGCCTGCTGGGACGACTTCAAGACGCTCATCGAGAGCATGTTTATTGCACCGGCGGCCGTTCTTCCTCGACGTCCAAGGTGAAGATGTTCTCGGTGAGCGAGACATCCGGATCGGGTACCTCGACTGCAACCGCGGCGCCCATAGTTGGGCCCAGTGTCGGCGCCACCGGCGCCGGCAGTGCCTCGATGTGTTTGGCCTTGATGAACGCCTCGGCGATGGCCTTTTTCTTTTGATGAACCATTTGGAAGTGCGCGATTGGCACCGGGCCGGTCGAGAGCTTTCCAGGGAGGCGGATATAGCCTTCCAGATCGGCCAGGTTGCGCACCTCCGAGGGCAGCAGCACGTCACGCATCTTCCGATTCTGTGACAGAGAAACACCGTCACGCATTTCATGCGAGCCGTAGCTGAGGCCTTCACTTTGTTCCAGGTATTCCGACTGACCGAACGATTTTGCCGTCCATTCGGCGGTCGGTGGATCGTTCTGGCGCAGGCAGGCCCAGGTGGTGCAAAGGCCTGTGATGGTATCGGCGCCATCCTTGCCGTACGTGTCTCGGAGCTGGGAAATCTGCTGGAACGCGATGACCCCGCAGCCTCCGAATTTACGGCTTTGCGCCAGGAAGCCCTGCAGCGACGGTAGGCGGTGCAATGAGGGCAGTTCGTCGATGATGAGCCAGATCCGGCGCTCCCGGCTTTCCGGGAGGCTCAGCAGCGAATTGGTGAAGACTTCCAGCCAGGACGACAGCAGCGAACGCGCGGCGTCCAGCTGGTCAGGCTTGGCGTTGAGAAACACCCATTGGTCCGTGTTGTCGTCCAGAACCCAATCGCGGATGACGAACGGCTCAGGCTTGTATTTCAGGTACTGCAAGGCGCTGGCATACGTCGTTGCGGTGGTGCGAATGCCCTGCGCCGTCTTCTCCGTGGCCGGGTTGAGCAGGGTGTACGCCGGGGTGCCGGTGAGATACGCATGGAGGTCATCAAGATCCACTTCGGACAGCAGCTGCAGGAACTTGGGGATGCTCGTATCCCCGTTTTCAGCACAGCGCTGCAGCAGCCTGGAAACGACCACGCGCGAGGCCTTGTCCCAAAACGGATCGGGGCTTTTACCCTCGGGAATCAAGGCCCCGGCGAGCATGTCGTAGTGATAGTCGCGCTGACATTCCGCCCATGGGTTCCAGCCTGGGCAGCGGTTGTCGAATGGGTTCAAAAGGATGTCGTGTTTGTCGCGGTACATCCACTCGATGAAATCGCCGCTGGGGCTGTAACACACCACGCGGTCCCCGCGTGCGCGGATGCGCTGCATGAGTCGGTAAAGGCTGGTGGACTTACCGGTGCCCGGAGATCCGGTCAACAGGATGTGCTGGGTTTCCGTGTCGCGGATCAGGGGAATGCCGGCGAGCAGCAGGTCGCTCGCCTTCTTCTCCGATTTGAGCATTTTGACCAGCTCGTCGGCCTCGACAATGTTGCTACCCCGCAGGAGTTTTTCCACTCGCTGCGACTTGCCGAAGCGGAAGATCGTCGCGAAGATTAGCGCCAGGACGGTGCCGGCGATGGTCAGGGAAACGACCATGCACCCCAGCCAGGTGTATAGCAGCGTCCGGACGTTCTGCTTCATGATCGGCGCGGCATACACGTCGGCAAAGCGGGTCTGAATCACGCTGCCGTCCGGCTGGCTCAGGGTGGTTGGCTTGGCCCCGTGGCCGAGCCATTCGGTTGCCGCTGCCGCCATCCCGTACTTGAACAGCAGGTACCGCTCGTAGCCGTCCGTGCGGTGCCAAAACAATCCCGCCGTAGTCAGCGAATAGCACAGGATCGAGATGCCGGCGAACTTGCTGACCACCTCGCCGATCATCCGCACAAACATCAGGGCGGTCTGACCGCCACGCGTGAAATCCCCGATAGGGGAGTCTTGCAAGCCAGTCATGACAGCGGCTCCTAGATTCGTTCTGCGTGCTTCTTGTAGAACTCTTTTGCCGCTGCTTGCGCTTTCGCCAGGATCTGAGGGTCTGACTTGGAAGACAGCAATCGAAGGATCATTAGGGATTCGATTGTCCAGGTCAGATTGCTCTGCAACCGGTTGGCTTGATCCTGCTGAGTCGCGCCGTCTGCCACCGTCGACAGCCCGAGCTTTGCGAGCTGCTTAATGGCCGTGGACAGGGGCATTTTGCGTTCCTTGGCGAACGCAATAAAAGGCGCGATATCGGAATCGCTGTAGCGCGTGGGAATGACGGGCATCGAGTTTTACTGATATGGCCGGGCGGCCTACGCCGTCCGGCTGGACGCGCTTTTCCACCGGAAAAACGCACGCTGAGGCGGAAGCCCTGGCCCGTCACCAGGGCGCCGCAAAACAGTCGCAAGCGAACTCTGTCGCATTCCGCGGATTCTGTCCAGCGGCGACAGATTGCGGCGACCTAAGTTGTTGATTCGGCGCAGTGCTATACAACCGTATAGCGCAGGCGTGCGGTGCTGTTATACGCCCAAACTCGCCGACGACGACGTGTGGTGCGGGCGCCAGCCGCCATGTATATCGCATCAGGTGTGCGTCTCTACGGGGCCCCAAGTCGAAGACTAGGGGGTATTTGTATCGCCTCCAATTCAAAGAAACAGGTTGGTGTTTTTGTCGTGGTTTTGAATTTTTTGTTGTTGACACTTTGCTCAGCAAATTGCAAAGCGCCGTGTTGACGATTTCGTCCGCGCTTTACAACGGCGTGCTTTTCGGCAACAGTTTCATTGCAGCGCTTGCCTTCGACGGGGAATCGTTCGCATAGAAGGAATGGTGTTATGGCTGGAAAGAAGGGTTCCATTTTCAAGCAGACCAACGTCGATAAAAGGTCGATTACGGTCAAGATTGATCCAACAATCCACGCCAGTCTCGAAACCCTTGAGGCGAGGCTGGAAAAGTTCGGCGGCAAGCTGGCACTGGATCGTGCACAGATTGTGGAAGATGCCTTTGAGGAAGCAATTCAAAAAGGCAACGCCGAACTCGACGCTATGGGGAGACAGGACCAAGCTGCATAAGGAGGTCAGCATGTTCAAGCCATTAAAGGATTGGACGATGCACGACCTTGTAATTGCCGGCTGGATAGCGGTAATTCTCGTCTCGTCCCTGTGCTACGTGGTACCCATGCTTTGGGTCCTGTCTGGCGCCATTGCTTACTTGTTGTTCGGCATGGTCCAGATGTTCAAAACCGGCTCGCCGGTGATTCTCGGCGTCAGCGGTCTTCAAATGGTCGGTTTAGCCGCCGTCTGGCCGCTGGCCCTGCAAACCAAGTTGTTCAAACGGTGAAGCAGGGGAGATAGGAATGTTCTCGACAGTTCGCGGGTGGAAACTCGATCAGTTTGTAAAGGCTGGTTGGGCCTTGGTCATTGCGATGTCACCGCTCAGCTTGTCAGTCGATCAGACAAAGCTGACGTACGCGGTGATCCTATGGGGCTGTCTTGGAATCGCGGTGCTTTCGCTCAAGCGCCGCGCATTTCGAGAGCTAAAGCCCATGCAATCGTTCGGTATCGCAATGCTGTGGCCGCTGGCGTTGGTAGCGGACGCTTTCAAAACCGGGACGTTGCCGCAGCAAAGTATTCGACCAGGTCAACCGCCAACTAGCGGTATCGAAGTCGAAAAGGCATCCAACCAGCTGTCCGGCACCGGCTACGCCCTTCTCCTGCTTGGATTGCTGGCGGTCGCGATAGCACTGGGCTTGAGAACACAACCGATGCACGTCGACGAACCGACCTTTGCACCAGCAGGGGTTTTGCTTGATATTCAACCGCTGAGCGAAGGGGCATTTGGTGGTGCGGCTTCCGCGGTCAAAACAGACGCAGGCATGTACCAGGTGGATGGCGCCGTGTCGACCGCTTATGGACAGAAGCTGTTTGTCCGGTCGTATCCATCCGATAGCGCTTTCAATTCCGAGCGCCCGGCCTTGTGTCTTGCCGATCGCGTTACCTGTTTCACCCTACGGCGGTGAAGGAATGAACAAGACCCCGGAAAGCTTCAATGAAAGCTTGATACTTTGGAGCGGCGGCGGGGCTTCGCGAAGTGTTCGTCCTTTCGCACGCCATCACCCATTGGTTCGCCGATTGATTAAGTCGGCGTGTTACCGCCGGCGCTCTTACGCGTACCTAAGCGTGAGCCGAGCATTGGGATTATTGGCGGGACCAACCCCTTATACCTTCCAAGGCCGTAGCCAATGCACAATATTAGAAAAGCGACCGGGTATTTCGTCTCGACGTCGAGAGAGTGTTCGCAAAAATCGTTGAGATAGATCCCCTCAATCCGTTGCACCACCCTATCGCAAGTAGCACCTTGATCCAACTTTGTTTGCCATTCGATTGTATAGAGGCTTAGCGTGGCGCCGGCGTAGCCCCATCCAGCTGACAGTACAAGGAGTATAGCTATCAGCGTTGTTGCGCCTAAGCAGATCGTCAACCCTTGCTTATGATCATGCGTCACTTTCAGTCAGTTTCCGACTACGGTATTAATTTGAAGAACGTTCCAAGGCCACCCGTCCCGCCAGTAAACGTCGTGCCATAGAAAGTACCATCGTTGCTTTGGACTAAAGAATCAGGGTCAGAACCATTCGATCCCGACCCGCTGGTGCCGGCAAAACTGTACAGCACAGCCTCCTCACCCCCGGATGTAATCTTGAAGACCGTCCCGCAACCGTAGGTGGAACAGTTACCGCTCGCGCCGCCATGTGCTGTCGTGCCGTAGAAATTGCCATCGTTGCCCAGCACAAGACCATCGGCGGGCGTTGAACCATCGGAACTACCGCTAGTACCGAAAGAGTAGAGCACCGTTTCCACGCCGCCAGATGTGCTTCTGAAGACCGTGCCGCAGCCACCGGTACAGCTGGTGCCCGTGCCACCCTGAGACGTTGTTCCGTAGAAATTGGCGTCGCTTCCTTGGACTACACCAGACGGGTTGGCGCCATCGGAATTGCCGTTGCTACCAAATGAGTAGAGGACGGTTTCCACGCCGGCTGTTGTGATCTTAAAGAAGGTGCCGCAGCCAACGGAACAATTAGTTCCCGGCGTGCCCTTGCCGCCACTAGATGTCGTACCGTAAAAATTGCCATCACTCCCGAGGACTATGCCAATAGGACTAGCACCGTCGGAACTACCGCTGCCACCAAACGAGTGGAGCACTGATTCTACGCCGGCTGGTGTGATCTTGTAGACCGTGCCACAGCCACCTTCGCAATTGGTAACCGAACCGCCCTGAGACGTCGTACCGTAGAAATTGCCGTCGCTCCCCTGGACCAGACCTAGACCGGCCGGATTAAACCCATCGGAATTGCCACTGCTGCCGAAAGAGTAGAGGACGGTTTCCACGCCGGCGGGGGTGAGCTTAAACACCGTGCCGCAGTCATTGGAACATAGGGTGTCCGCGGCGCCCGCACCCCCGTGCGCTGTCGTACCGTAAAAATTGCCATCGGCTCCCTGAATTAGCCTGGCTTCAGGGAGAACTCCATCGCCAGCACTGATACCGAAAGAGTAGAGCACCGTTTCCACGCCACCCGGCGTGATTTTGAAGACCATGCCGCAGCCATCGGAGGGGCAGTTCGTGCTCGCACCCTTGCCGCCGGCCACGGTCGTGCCGTAAAAATTTCCATCGCTGCCCTCGACTAGACCGCTGGGGTCGGCACCGTCGGTCCCGCCTCCGAAGTTATGAAGGACAGACTCTGTGACAGCACCGCCGCTGGAGGAGCCGCTACTTGATGAAGACGATCCGCTGCTTGACGAACTGCCCCCCGACGAGCTGCTGGAACTACTGCTTGACGACGATGACGACGAACTACTACTGCTGCTAGTAGGACTAATGCCAGATGACGCGCCGGACCCGCCGCCGCCGCACGCCACCAGCGCGACCAAGGCTGTTGCAGAAAGCAAAAAAGGGGCGATATCGCGCCGGATCTTCAGCAACGGACTCTGCAGTGCCATGCCGTTTCCCCCGATGTTCTAAGTTTTTTTACCCAAAACGAGCAAGTTGCGAACGCCCATGCGTTCTACACGCAGTTTTCAGTATGCTGACCTGTCTGGGCGGCAGTCAATCAAACATTCAGTTGATCGCCGGTCCGCCGGTCATTATTTCGGCTTGGACACGGCAAGATGATCGCTCCAATGGCATAGCTGCGCTGTTAGGCGCTGCCACCAGGAGACGCGCACAAAAAGATGGGCGTCTTTGTCCAGCGTGTAGTCTTGGGCGAGGAGCACTTCGTTGCGACACAACGAATCCAGCACACGGTATACCGGCGGCTCCTCCAGCTCGATATCCAAGCGCTCTACCTGAAATTCCGTTAAGTTCGTTTCCTTGGGAAACGCCTTGACCATGCGACCTTCAAGAATGCCGAAGCGCCGCTTTAAATTTCTATGCAGGTCCGCCATTCGACCAAAGCCGGTCACAAGGTCGGCGGTCGCAGCGATGGCTGTTATTGCGGCCAAGGTCGTGAGCCAATGTGCAATTTCATTACCGCTTGCTTCCGATAGCGCCGCCCCCGCTGTCATGATCGTAAGGGCGTTGGTGACTTTCTCTAGGCGCTCATAAAAGGCCATTCGCCTGTCGTGGTAGCGGGCCGACCTTCGGACATCAAACAACAGGCCGCTTTGCTCAGCGTTAAAGCACATTATGCTTCCCGAAATGGCGCAGCCGCGCTGAGGCTACTTCTTGGGCGGCGTGGGCGGTGGCGGCAGGCTATTTTTGACCACGTTGCCGCCCTTCTCGATCCTCCTGCCGGGAGGGAGACTATCGTGCGCATGGTCACGCGTAGGACGCCCTGGCTCCCGTTTGGGAGGAGGGGGTGCAGGTGTTTTTCCGCCCTTGTCGCTGCTCATGGCTTGCTACCTTACTTATGGCTGATCCTAATTGGAGTTGGATCTTAGCAGGCGCAGCAATTCGCCGGATTATGAGACGGCATCGACGCGCGGTGTCCACTACACTGCCGCCTTTTGGCCGGGTTTCAGCTTCGCTCAAACCGGCTGTTTGTTATTGTCGCCGGGCAACGCTGAAGCCCTGCCCGGTGGCCGGGTGCCAATCAGCGCGGCCAATACGGTCACCTACTGCACGTCCGCCCACACTTTCGCTCCCAAGTCTCGCAGGTTATCGATTCGGTTATCCATGCGGCGCTGATATTCGACGTGAGATTCATAATCGCGCGGGTACAAGTCGATAAGCGATGCATCGAAGTACGCAGCCTCTTGCTCGAAATCAGATTTAGCAGTCTGATTGTTCGCCAGGGCGGAGCGGGCAGCATCTACTCTCGGTTTAACGGATTCCGACGCTTGATCAAGACACGCCCTCCAGTCTCCATGTCCCTTAGGCTTTACCAGGAAGGTGGCCACGCGGAGCTCACACTCTTGCAGCTTCGTGGGCAGTACTTCGTTAACCATCATCACGGTAAATTTCATGTCACTGTGTTGATCGGCCGCCAAAGAGGACGCGGCAATACAAATGGCTGCGTAGCAAGCAGTAATCGAAATCCCGATAAACCGCGACTTGCGCATTTTCTCTCAGCTTACGTTCGGCAAGCCAGCATCGTGGTGCATCTTAAGTGCGGTGTGCAGCAGCTGACTCAACGACACGCGGTCCAACTCCGCCGCCGCCGACGCTTCCTGTGTCAATTCGGCCGGCAGGATGACTTGCAAGCCCTGTTCGGAGCGAGGCGTAGCAAAATACGTCGGCTGCTTTCCAGTTTTCAGCAGATCCTGGCGCTTCCCAAGGAATGACACCACGGCCTCACGCTGCACGGTTTTCAACCAGCAGCCGCGCCGCTTTGCTTCGTCGCGAAACGCCGCTTGGATCTCCGGCGCCAGCGCAGCCCTCGACCTTACGACCTGGTCGACCTTTTCAGGTTTCCCGGCCATACGTCACAGCGCCTTTATCGCCGAGAGCAGGGTGTCGTTGAACGCAATCTTGCCGCGATCGGTTTCCAGAATGATCCGGTTACCGTCACGCTTTGCAGACAGCACCTGGTAGAAGTGGGATGCCGGCGTAATCCCGTCCAAAACTTCCGGCGTGGCCTCATGCGCAGACTGTCCCGGTTTCGCACGCGAAACTTTCGGCTCATCACTCTCGCCGGCGCCGGTCTGTTTCCCGCTTCCTCCGCCCGAACCTTCGCCGCCCTTGGCACCAGGTTCAGACGTCCGCGCACCAGCTGCCGCACCTCCAGACTTCGCGCCGGCGCCCTCGTCCTGACCGTCATCCTTGTGCTTGTCTTTATCCAGCTCGGCCTCGATCGCCTTGCGATTCAACGGTACACCGCTGTCGATGCTTTTTCGGACGAGGCGGTCGGCGCTGGCCGGGTTCTCTTTCTGCAGCTTGTTCAAGGAATAGAGCGCTTCGCCATCGCGCGTCAGATCCGCCTCAATCGCCTCCGCGACCGAACCCCCGGCCTTGCCGATGGTGGACAGTTTGCTGATCCAGCTCTTTTTCTTTCCCAGCTGGGTCGCAATCTCGTCGTTGGTCATTCCCTCCTTCTGCAGATCCACGACCGCGCTGCATTGATCGCGCAGCGTCATGCCTTCGCGCTGGATGTTTTCGGTGAGCTGGATGATCCACTGCTTCGCCAGATCCTCGTCGCTGAACTCGCGAATCACCGCAGGAATTTTCTTCACGCCCGCCAGCTTGGACGCCCGCCACCGGCGCTCGCCGGCGACGATCATGTGCTTGCCGTTCTTATGCGGTTTCGGATGGACACGAACGATGATTGGCTGAATGACACCCTGCACGCGGATCGACTCGGACATTTCCTGAAGCGCTTCCGTATCGAATGTGGTGCGCCGCTGCCGCGGATCTCCCTCGACTTCGCTCACCAGCAGCTCGACGATCTTTTCGCCTGCCTGGGCCTCCCGCATCGAAGTTGCGAGGCTCAGCGAGGCTTTCTTTGGGTCAAATGTCTTGGCCATGGTTACTCCGTAGTTCTGTCGACGATCCACTGCAGGGCGGCGCGCATTTCCTTCGCGGCGACCCGGCCGGCACCACTGCGAACCTGCCAAACCGGCTCCCCTGTAAAGGCAACGCTGGCAATGGCCGCGCGTTCGCCGATCTGGAAGGGGATGAGGTAGTCGCCCATGCTTTCGCGCAGGGCTTCCACCACTTCGGTTTGCTGCTTGTGGCGACGGTTCCAGCGATTCACCAGGAGGCCGAGATAGCGCAGCTCCGGGTTGTACTGCGTGCGGATCTGCTCGACTCGATCCGATAGGGCGCGAACGCCTTTGAAACTGTACGGCTCGGGCGCCATCGGACTGAACGCGTAGTCGCTGGCCACCAAGGGTGCGAGCATCGCAAAACCCATTGTGGGCGGCGTGTCGATAACCACGTATTCGTAGCCTTCGCCGAGGCGCCGCACATTGGCCCGGAAGGTCTTTTCCGTTCCCAGCGGCAGGCGCTCGATGTCGACCAGGGCGCCATCCGCAGGAATGACCCCGATGAGTTCATGCCCCTCTGCGGCCACGATTACGTCGAAGCCAGGCTTTTTCTGCAGGAACAACCTCGATGTACCGTCGTCATGGCCTGCGCCTTCCACCAGGCACTGCGACGCGTTGCCTTGAGTGTCGCAGTCGATCAGCAAAACCCGCTGGCCGCGCTGCGCGATGTAGTGGACCAGGTGCAGCGCTGTCGTGGATTTTCCGACGCCACCTTTCTGCGCCGCGATGGAAATGACTTTGGTCATGGCGGCAGCACCTTCATTGCCAAAACGTTCGAGCGAGCCTTGGCTTCGTCAGTTTCGTTCAAGGCAACAAAGCGTTCAAAGGCGCCGTCCTTCATGACGATCAACTGCCAAGTGCCAGCGGCGTCCTTGCAGATCGCTCGGAACTGGTTGAACGGCACGCCGAAGCCGTCGATATCGGCGGCCAGCGCAGCGATATTTCCCGCTACTGGCTTAGACGGATCTTTGTCGATGAACGACAGCACGCGATGGTGTTCATGCACCACGTACTCCGCATGATCTCCGTGCAGCCGGCGAATAGTTTGATGGAGAAACATTGAGTCTCCTTTTGGATACCGTGATTCGATTATACACAATCGTTTACCGAAGTAATCAAAAGTGTTTACGCCGTTCATCGGTAGTGACTCGCCCCCTACTCCGGTATTGTGTCAATGATAAAGGACGTTATCATTGACATTCTGGTAGTAGGGTGGCATATAACGGTTCGTCGGGCTTTGAGTCTAATTGGCAGTCAAAAATGAATAACACCGATTTGGCGGTTCCAGCCGGACCCGGACAACTGGTCGAAGTCGGTTTTATAGTCCCCGCTCTATTTCAATCTGCCGGCGAACGAGGTTCCTACCGATTCATAGAATTCTTCACATCCAATATCGAAAACTTGCACACACGACGTGCTTACCATCGCGCGGCTCTAGAATTTGCAGCCTGGTGTGAGGCAGGCGGGATTTACTCGCTCGATGATGTCCAGTCGATCCACGTGGCAGCGTTCAGGGAAGCAAGGCTTCAAGGAACCTGGCACCCACAACCAGGCCCAGATCCTCGGCGTTGGGCTATGTCACGTCCAACCGTAAAGCAGCAACTCGCCGCCATCAGGATGCTGTTCGACTACCTCCTGGTCGGCCAGGCGATGAAAACGAACCCCGCAGCGGCGGTTCGAGGACCGAAACACTCCGTTGCTGTTGGCAGCACCCCAATCATCAGCGCCGAGGAAGCACGCCAGCTGTTCGACTCGATCGGCGACGCAACTCCGATCGCATTGCGTGATCGCGCCCTGGTTGCCGCCATGACATTCTCGTTTGCGCGAATCAGTGCAATGTTGAATTGCAGGATTCGCGATTATTACTACGAGTCGCAGCGCGGACATCGAGCCTGGCTGCGTCTTTATGAGAAGGGCAGCAAACAAACCAAAATGCCGCTTCACCACCTGTTGCACGACTACCTGGACGCCTATGTGAAAGGGGCCTGCCAAGATTGCGACCCCGACGATTGGCTCTTTAGAGCTTCTGAGAGCAAGCTGCGCTCCGATATACCGCTCAGGAAATCTCAACTGAGCAAGCGGCCAATCTCGCAGTCCGATGCGTGGAACATGCTGCAGCGTCGAGCAAAAAAAGCCGGTTTGATGACACACATCACAAATCACACTTTCAGGGCGACAGGCATCACGGAATATCTGCGCAATGGGGGCAAGCTGGAGATCGCGCAGAAAATGGCAAATCATGAATCTGCCCGAACCACGGGTCTTTACGACCGCCGAGGTGACGAACTGTCGCTTGACGAAATCGAGCGAATCGTAATTTAGATCGCTAGGCCCTGACCAGGCCTAGGGCATCAATTAAGAACGTTGAATATATTGGGGGCGCAATGATGCAAGATATTCGCGCATTTGTAGGGCACAGCTTTACAGCTGATGATGCCGACGTCGTCGGAAAATTTCTCAAGTTTTTTGATCAGCTCGCAGCCTTACATCCGCAGTTTTCTTGGCAACATGCAGAAGGAGCCGAACCAAAGTTCATCAATGAAAAGGTGTTGTCACTCTTGGGTGACAAAAACGTATTCATTGGGATCTGCACTCGAAAAGAGCGCGCCGTACCAATAAAAGCACTTTCGAAGACATGGTTCATGCCGCGATTCTTGAAAGCAGCAGAAATCGACTTTGAATGGAAAACGTCTGATTGGATCATTCAGGAAATCGGCCTTGCAACCGGCCTTGGCCTCACGCTCATTCTCTTCATAGAAAGCGGTCTTCGCAGCCCCGGCGGTATCCAGGGGAATGTGGAATACATACCATTTGATCGTGGTTCACCGGAAATATCGTTTGGAAAATTACTTGAAATGGTTAAGGCCATTTCACCCAAGAACGTCGGGGGGATAGTCTCTTCGATCGACATCAAATCGACACCGGGTGAGATCGCGCTAACGTCGGAGTCACCGATTGACGATAGTTGGCGGCATCCAAAACCCACTTGGACACGCCGTGAATATGAATTCGCGCTTTTTCACGAGCTTTTAATCGACGGCGTGGACTCTGCAACGATAAGCGATGCCTATCGATTGACTGATGGTGCACTCACTGACGACAACTGGTGTAGTTGGGAGGCATACGGCGAATTTATTCGCCTAACTTTCGCAATCGGTGGATCGTTAGATAAACTCAAGACTCTGACAGCGAATAACCCAAAAAGCAGCAGGACCTGGGAACATCTAGCGAAAGCGTACGAGATTTACGACGACTACAAATCATCGGCCAAAGCTTTCGAGGTTGCGGCAGATCTCGTCTCCAACGACGTCGAAGAACGTCGACTCTTGCATCGAGCGGCAACGGCTCACGCAAAAGCCGGAACGACAGCTGCCGCCACGGCGATTATCAAGAAGATGGTGATCAAGTTGGACGCAAGCGAGATCGGAGAAGCCGATCTGTTGAAGGCACTTTGTGAAGTCTCTGAAGTAACTAAAGAGGATGAAGTCACAGTCGCATCAATGGAAAGGCTTCTTGAACTCAATGCGGCGGATATAAACACTCGATTCAATCTAGCCTACAAACATTCTCAGATAGGAAACAAAGATCTGGCGCTTTTGCATTATTTAAAAATCCCCTTCCAAGAACGCTCCGCAGCTACATGGAATAATCTTGGGGTTGAATATGACCATTTTTCCTTGCCTGGAAAATCGGTTAGCGCCTATCGTACTGCGACCGGAATGAACGAAACGCTCGCAATGAGCAACCTCGCGGAAAAGCTGATTTCAACGGGATTTCTGTCAGAAGCACAAAGCCAGTGTGATGCAGCTCTCGCAATCAAGGATTACCACAAAAACGTCAGTCGATCGCTTGCGCGTCTAAAGGATGTACCAGACCAAGAAGAGAAAAAAGAAACAGAGCTTATCGAAAAAGCCGCCCGAGTCAGCGCCTTTTATAAGATATTTGGAAAAGCCATATTACAGGTAGGACCAACAACTTTAGCCGAACATTGGCAGGGACCAGACTGCGCGTTGAAGGTCACTTTCGCGGGTTCAACTTTTCATGCAACTGGCTCTTACGAGCGCCCGGCATACGGCTTGTCTGCCGGAATTCTGTCTTTCGGAAGTTTTGGCGCCGGCTCTGAGAAAAATTCAACCGTCCAATTCCAAATCGAGTTCGGCGGCAAAATGCGGGGCCGAGCAATCGAAGGTTATGTTAGCCGAAAGCGAAATAATGAAACGCCGGTGGTTAACACGCTTCTGGGCTCAACGGAAGGCGAGCCAACTGTGTTGATGGTGTTAAACGACAGCGGGAGCGAACTGTTGGTAATGGAAAAGACAACGGGATCTGAGGCAATCTTCTATTTATTTAAGTCTTGATACCACTTCCCTTGAAAGTCTTTGGCTAAAGGCCACAACACGCTGCGGTGATGTGGCGCCCCAACGTGGCGGTTTATTTCATAGGGCTCAGTGCATTTAGCGGCGCGCTGGTGTTGAAAAGCCGCGTCAGCCAAGAGGTCGGAAAACCCGGCGTACAGGAACCTAGCTTCCATATTAAATTGCGAGCCTCATTTGGAAGCAGGGCACCACTCGTTTATTCCGACAAAGACGGCGCGACTGAATCTCTCAATTTGCCCGCCAGCGAATGCATCCTCTCACCAATGTATAGAAGCTCCCTCTCAAATTTTCCGTTCTTAAACGGACACACAACCTCGTGCTGCAATAGTGAATCATTGTTCTCATTCCAAACCGCCTGTGCTTCTTCCAATCTTTTCGTGGATTCGATGAGCTCGGCTCGCGCCTCGGAAACTCGCGATGTTTCTTCATCGCCATCAAACGCAGCCAACTCTTCGCTAGTACTCGAATATTGCCTCTGCAACTCCTCCACAACCTTTAAGCCTTCCTCAATGTTCTCGTGAATTTCAAGATTTTCTTTGTAATGTCGAATCGCGAATGTCAACTGGTCCAGCATCGTTTCAATCGTTGATTGAATCTCCGACAAGAGCTTTCGCGGCCCGCGACGACTTTCAATAAGAGAGGTTTCAATCATTGACACCAACAAGGGGCGTACCTCCTCGTTCAGCGTATCAACTTCCTTTGCAGCCGCATCGTGGATTTCCCAGTCCTTCGAAAATCCTGTAATTTTCTTGCACGCCGCTTTTATTCGTGAGTACATCATGGCCTCTGATACCAGCCACGTCGCATAAGACTTTCGCCTTTCATCTGTGAGCGAATTGCGACGAGCGTACCGATCTTGAGCAAATTTTAGCCAATACCCAAAACAGGCTCCGAGAAAGCCTATAAGCGCAATTAAGGTTTCATTAGTCATACGGCTATTACCTGGCCAGCTTGGACGCCACAAGAATTTGTATCGCGCGCACGGCTGAATCTACAGGGTACTTCCGCTGCGCCCGAGAGCGATAGCAAGAGTACGTCGGGCTTTCTGAAGGGGTCAGCGGCGGTCGTTGTGTGAGAAGTGCCAGCAAGGCCGCTTTAGGTGTCTTTGAGATCTATCAGGCGGACCAATGCAGGATCTGGCTCGATATCGGGCAGAAAGCCAGCCATCTGCGACAGGGCGACCGCTTCATCCCGCACAGCTCGGTCCAAGTCGCCGAGCTGGGAATAGACCAGGAGGCGCGAGCCCGTGGCCGTCAGCTTGTAAGTGCCGCTGCCATGGGGCCACATAGCCAGATCCGAGTCATCGACTCGCTCTGCTTCCGGCTTTGCCGCAGCTGGCGGCTTGTTGTGGTCCATAGTCGCTCCCAAAGTCCCGGCTCGCCGGGGCGCGCGGCATCCATGCCTCGAACTGAGGGCGTACCGCCGCATCAGTCCTTCCGTGTGGGTCGTTCGGCCACCGCAAAAGTTGACCGCCACGCGAAAACTGTAATCGGTTTACACCGATTACGGTAGAGTTTTCGCTGAAATTGGCCTATTACAACCCAAAGCCGCGTCTAGGGGCGTTGAAGCCCCGCCCAACAAGTGGCGCCGAGGCTACGCCGATTTGGCGCTCAGGGGGGCCTGGGAGAGTGCCGCCACCGAGAGGATGTACTGCTGCTGTCGCTGGTAGACCGACGTCAGCTCGGATTCCTTGAAAGGGGTCTTCACCCCCGGTCCGTCGAGGGTCGCCAGCGCACCAGCGACCCAAAGGGCCTGAACGCGACCCAGCGCAAGTTTGTTCAACGGCGGAATTCGGCCTGTTCTGTGATTGACGTAGGTTTCGGCATAGGCGATCACGGCAGAACGCTGCTCAAGCGTGATCGCACTCCGATGATTGGGGTCCAGCGCTCGCTTACCTACATCGGCCTGCAAAGCATGGAATGCGTCACGTCCTGTCGTATCCATCGCCGGCGTCCCCTGATGTCGGTCTAAGCGTTTGGCTCCGTTTCAGTTTCGCATGCGAAACAGCGGCCCTTGAGTCACCACCGACGAGCGGTTTACACGCAAAAGCGTCGGGCGCGAGAGCTTACGCGGCCGGCGATTTTAGCGATCCGCGAACCCGTAAAAGTGAGACGCACATCACAATTACGAGCGGTCAATTCAAAGATTAGGGAATGGTTAGTCGTTGCCGGCGCTAGGCACCAGGCCCGTCATATAGCGCCGCTGCCCAACGTACGCCGCGGTCAGTTGTAGGTTCTGGAATGGGCTGGTGGCGGCAGGTGGATCGAGCATGCCCATCGCGCCCGCGACATACAGGGCCTGCAGGCGACCCAAGCATAGGGATTTCGTCGTCGTCCCCTTGTCGGGAGTTCGGTTGATATTCCGCTCCGCAAACGTAATCAACAGTCGGCGATGCTCGGGCGTGATCAGGCTCGCGGTATCGCTGACCAGGACCCGTCGCTGGATCACGGCATTCAAAGAGTCAAAAGCCAGGCGGCCAGGCTGGTCGCTATGGCGTGGCGGCGGCTCGCTGCCGCGCTGGGTGGATGAATCGTACTGCTGACCGCCCGCGTACTGGGTCGACATGGCTCTGCGGTGGAGTGAAACGGATATTCGTGCCATCCCACACTACGAGAGCAACGTCCAAACGTCCCACCGAAACCACACTGATTTGACACCGGTTTCTCACCGATTTTTCACCTGCCCATAAATCAAGCACTTAGCGCCAATCAGCTGTGACGGGTGACTGCCTGAAGACGTGCTTTCGCGTCCAGGGTGTACACATCGTCCGGGCCGTCCGCCTTCTCCAGCAAGGGAACCGACACGGACAGGAACGATTGAGCGGCCGAAAATTCGTGCCTTTGCTGTGCCCGTATCCCTTTCAAATAGACCAGATAAGCCGAGGCCTGCGGGTCTTGGTCGCTCGGATGGTCGGTCAAAAGTTGATCGAGCTCATCGATCAGCTGGCTCGCCTCATCGACGCGATCCGCTCCTAAAAGGGCCTTGCCGGAAACGGCCAGGACGTAGCGGTAGAGATAATCGGTCTTGGTTAAATATTGCGCAGCCTGACCCCGCAACAGCCTTGCCTGTTCAACCGCGTCCGCAGGCTGCTGGGCTTGATCGAGGCAATAAACCAGGCGGATCAGCGGCCGTAAGGTCCATTGACTCCCTTCACCGAACTGCTTGGCATAACCGGCATGGATCACCTTGTACAACGGGATTGCGTCATCCCAGCGCTCATAGTCGGCGTAGAGATCCGCAAGGTTCTCCATGCTGTGCAGCGTCTCGGCGCTGTCCGGCCCGTATAAAGCGACGTAACCGTCTTTCGCAAAGCGGTACTCCACCTCGGCTTTGCCGAAATGCGCGTCGTCCGGACGAGTCCCGCCCGAACCGGAATACGCGCGTCCCAAATACTCGCGTAGTTCGAGTGTTGGCCTGGCGACCGGGCCATAGGTGGAGACGTAATGCGGCATCCACAGCGCGACGTCGTCCTCGATCGTCTGGAACCGCTGCAGGAAGGTGAGAGCTTTGAGGTAGGTGGTTCGGGCCAGATCCAGACTTCTGACGTCCACACCACCGCCAGGCTTAGGGTAGTCGGCGAGGAGCTTTTCAAGCAGCTGCACGGCGTCGACCTGACGACCATCCATCAAGGCAAGTTTTGCCTCAATCATCCGAGCCTTGAACATCAAGGGATCAGCCGCCGGCACAGCCAGCTTCAGCTTCTTGTAGGCGACGTCAAATTGCGGCTGGATCGCCGAGACGTGTCCGGTAGACAGCTGGTAGCCAATCGCGTCCAGCTCGGCTGAAAGCGATCGGGAATCGCCGGGGCCGTACTGTGTGGCGTAGAGCTTGGCCGACTGCAGGGAAAGCTTGGTTGCGTCGGCCGGGTCGCTCAGTGAGTTCAGAGTATCCGCGAGGGACTGGTCGAGCGCCGCTTCAACGACAGGGTTGCCGGCGAACCGTTGTGCGATTCGGGGAATGCTTTGCGATACAGCGGTTTTTAGAGAGATATCGTACTTCCCGCCATATTCGGGACTAGCTGCGCGCACGATGTCCTGGCTCAAAAACCCGTTGAGCTGCAGCGCAACGTTGCGTTGTTCATCTGCAAATGCGGCAATGCGGCGCTCCCTCAACCAGAGTGAACCGCTGACGACGATACCAACCACCAGCGCGGCGCCGAGCGCCAGCGCCCACGGCAGGCGTGCCCGGTTCCTCTCCAGGGCCTGCTGGGCCCGCACGAGTCGGGCACGTTGCAGGCGCTCCTGGTCAACCTTTTGCCGGCGCTCCTCAAGGGTGCGCAGGCGCTGGGCCAGCAGCTGCGCCGACGGTAGGCGCCGCTGCGGGATTCCGTTGGTGGAATCGGCAATGTCGGCTTTCAGCAGCTCGTCGTCGATGTCCGTTTCCCAGCCAGACGCGATCGGCCGCCATTGCGCCGAAATCATCTGGTAGAGGAACACGCCCAGGGCATAGACATCTGACTGCACACTGGGGGCTTCACCGGAGAATAGCTCCGGTGCCATGTAAATCAGCGTGCCCGGGCCCGATGAAGCGCGATGGGCAACGGTGTGCGTGAAGCCAAGCATCGTCAGCCCAAGATTGCCCACTTTGCCAGGATCGATCACAACGCCGGCGCCAAAATCGCAGAGTTTCACCGACGGCTCGCCTTCCACGTCCACGACCAGGATGTTTTCGGCTTTGAGATCTTTATGCAGCACTCCGACGGAGTGGGCGGCGCCGACCGCTTCCGCAATCTTTGCTGTCAGCTCGATGCGTCGCGGCATCGGGACTCCCGCAATACCACCCTGGTGGTTGAACCAGGTGCGAAGATTGTCGCCGGCGTATTCGGACTCGATGTAGTAAGGCGGTTCGTCGAATTGCCAATCGAAAATACTGACGATGCGGGCACGCTCTCCAAGGGATTCGCGCAGCACGCGGAACAGCGTCACCTCGCGTTTGAGCGCGCTCAGATGAACCGGCTCGACACAAAACTTGAAGACCCGGCGTTCGTGCGTCTTGGCGTGCTTGGCCATCCACACATCGCCGAAGCCACCAGGACTGAGTTGTTCAACCAGCATCCAGTGGGGCCGGCCCTGGATGGTGTCGCCAGCTTTGAGGGTCAGCACCGCGGCGGGCCGCCGGCGCTCGACCACCTTTTCCACCGGCGCGACCAGGCGGTAGCCGGTCTTGGAAATGGTGGTGATGATCTGCTGCTGATCGTCCCGAATCGCCTTGCGGACTTTTCCGACCGTGTTGGTCACGGTGGCCTCCGACACCACGCGCCCGGGCCAAACCGACTCCAGCATTTCGTCCATCGTGACGACTTCGCCGGCATGCGCCAGAAGCTGGAGCAGCAGATCAAAAGGCTTCGGCTCGATATCAACGAGCTGGCCCCCGACGCGAAGTTCTCGCGCCAGCACGTTGACTTCAACCTCGGAAAAGCGCCAAAGGGCGACTTTTTCGTCCGCCATATCGCTTCGCAATCGTCCTGATGTGGTGCCGATTACCCTGTTGTTCCCTCAACCGTACGGCGGTGCAACTTAGTCTGATAGGGCGGCGCGAAGCCGCTCGCGCGCCACCCGCAGGACCAGCTCCTCGCTGTCGTTATGCGCCCGGGCCCAGGTTTCGGCGGCATTATCGGGCCGCAGGGTGGCCAGGGCCTCATAGGCTCCCAACCTGGTCCGCCGGCAAGGATGATCGGCCGCAAGGTCGTGCAGAAGCTGGTGCGTGTTTTCGTCACCGACGTGCGCCGCGATTTTCAAAATGGATACGCGGACAGTGGCGTCGACCCCGCCCGGGTAATTGGCCAGAGAGCTGTTGGCAAGGTCGAAGAAATATTGATCGCGCACGCGGACGTCCGGCGTGGAGATCATGAAATTGAGCGTCAGGCTCAAATCATCGGGCGGCAGCTGGGTATGCACATCCCGGCCGGCTCGGTAGAGCGTAACCATCCCTGTTTTCAGATGCGAACGCTCGACGAAGCGAAGATCCACGCGCTCGCCGACATGGCCCTGCACCTGGCTGCGGTCGTATTCGTACAAATCGGTCTGGTAGCCGGGTCCGTGATAGCCCACGGTCATGAAATGATAGTTGTGGTCGTGGGCGGAGTTGTACGAAAACTGGTCCTGGTAAATGCGCCCGCCGGCGATGTCTGCAGCTGAAGGCCAGACGTTGGCGCGCAGATAAAAGTCACGGCCGCCGCCCAAATAGATAGATTGGGTGGAGCCGATTGCTGCTTTGCGAAATTGCTCGTCCACCATGCGATTGAGCTGGCGGACGACAAGCTCCGGATCGTTCGCCAAGCCTCGAAACATCTGGCCGGCGGCCGCAATGCTGTCGATGTCGTAGAGATCCACATGCGCCTGGACGTGTTCGACGAACTCGTCGACCGTCACCAGGGCGGCATTGTCCGCTGCAATGTGAATGGCCATGACTGGTCAGCCCTCTGCTTGCTTCTGGGCGTTGAGATGCTGCAGCGTCTTGGCTGCCGCCCTCCGCACATGCGGGTGCGGATCGTTGACGGCCAGCTCCAGTTTTGGAACCACGGCTTCCGCACTGATGCGGGCAAGATTCTGAATCGCAGCCCAGCGCACCGCATGGTGGCTGTGAGTGGTCAATTTCTCCAATGGCGCGCGCGATGAAGCATGGCCGAGCCGCCCGAGGATGTTCGCTGCGACGCGCAGCTGGGTCCACGTCAGCTCGCTGTCGTTTGCCTGGTGGGCTTTCAGCGTGTCCTTGTGGAACAGCCATTCAAGCGACAGGAATGAGGATGTGGCAAATTTGGCCAGAGCAACCGGCTTTTCGATCTTGAAGTCGTAGACGAAGAGGTCGGATTCCGCGCGCAGGATCTCGCCAGGGGCCGTACTCCCTGAGCGTACAAATTCAAGCGTTACCGAGGGGTCAAAAACTTCGTTCCGATAATGACCTGGTAGGCGGTAAACGTCGTAGATGAGGCTTTCTTTCCCAAGAGGCGCATACATTCCGAGAAACGAAGCGGAATGTATGAATTTCCGAGGCTGCTCCACAAGGAATATGGAAAGGGCGAATGCCGGCCCGCGCGTAACCAGCAACTGATTGGGTTTCCAGTCGCCCATACGGCTGTGCTGCGTCACCATCAGACCCAGTTCGCTGTTGATGTGGTCATGCAAGGCGCGGCTACGGACGAGCTGACGGAATTCGTCTTCCAGCTCCCAAAAGGAGCGGATCTCCTGCCGGCGAAAACGCTGGTCAACCCGGGCAGCAAACTCGGATAGGCGCGCGTCGGTGGCTAGGGCGTCTGGCGCCGTTGGCGCCGCGGCGGAGCTGCTGCTGGTCTGCATTTACCGAATTCCGTGTTCCGTCACGGCCGTCATCATACCGTCGCTTTGGGAATTGCGGCCGTCCAGCCCTGAATTATCGGTCCTGGCCGCCGCGATCGGGCGTCTTCGGGGTCTTGCCCTCAAGCCGTTCCTGGACGTACTGCATGTACCGCTGTTGCTGCTGGTACACCTTGGCCAGTTCAGGGTCGGCGAAGGGGTTTTTGCCCTGGGCGCCGTCGATCGTCGCCAGGGAACCGGCGACATAGAGCGCCTGGACGCGCCCCAAGGCCAGCTTGTTCAGCTGGTCGGGACTTGAAGACTTCTGGCTGATATTCCCCTCCGCGAAAGCAACGAGGGTCGCCCTTTGATCAGGAGTCACCGCTTTGTCCGCCTCGCCGCCGAGCGCGGCTGTCAGCGCGTCAAATGCGCTGCGGGTGCTGTTTTCTGCTGCCATCCTGGGGCTGCTCCCCGACTGTGTTTGTAGTGGCCGCGGCCAAAACCAAGTTTCGCACGCGAAACCGCGCTCGCGGTAGACCCGGCTTGTAGTCTTTAAACCTACACCACGCTGCCCCACGCAGGGGGTAAATACAGCTTGTACGGCGCCGCGGGCAATAAAGTGACCCCTTAGGGAGGCTTAACGCAGCGGATTTAAGCTTAGGGCCACGGGCGGCGCGCCAGCGGTGCAAATCTGGATGCCCAGCCTGGGAAAAGTTGTGGACGAGTCGCTATGCGACCGCACCGGCTGAGGCCCCTTTTTAGGGGGGCCTCACTGGCCGGCGCTCTCGCCCACAACTTTTCCCACGCTTTCATCGCGGGAAGTGTGCCCCCTATGTCCCTTCTCCAGATTAAGCGGCCTAAGTTGACTCTCATCTGCGCCCCTGAAGCAACTGGTCATACCGTATGAACTGTCAAGCTGATGCGTTTAATGGGTTGTTTTGGCAGCCGCTGTTCCGTGCAGAAGTAGTTGTTGTTCTCGGACGCAAATGTGCGAACGTCCTGAGCGCTTAGCTGATAAAAAAGGAACTCTTCTGGGAATTCATCCGGGCGAATGACGCTATCAGGACCCAGCACTACAAAGACCTCATCATAGTTGGCAGGGTCGCCGAGATTGACTGTTGTGCTCTTGCCGCCGTGGTACTTGATCTGAACCCGGCGATCTTCAATATACCCGTCGTGCCCAACCTGCCGAAGGTTGTCAGCGAGGTTGATGTTAAATGCGTCGGCGCACAGAAATTCGCCAATGTCTCCGAGATAGCGATGCGAGCGGACAATATTCACCGCTTTCAGCTTGGCCACCGCGGCGAAGAAACCTGAGAGTGCCTTTTGTTGGTCTTGGGTCATAGGGTGTCCATCAATTAAGGTACCTGACGTCGCGCGGCGCGCCAGCTAGGATGCGCTCCGCACGGGCGATGAGGATTTGCGCCAAGGCTTCGGCGTCGTTGGCGGCATCGACCGGATCTCGTTCAAGCGCCGCCTGCAGGGCCTGGCGCAGCCAGTCAGAGGCGGCGGGATCGTTCAGGATTTCGCTTTCGTTCATGGGCGCTCCTGGTGGGTTGGACGCAGTCATGGCTTACATGCTGCGGGCGAGCTGGTAGCTGTATTCCAGCACCCTGTGATTAGCTGATCCGCCAGCAACTCCGGTGTCGACGGCCACCGCAGTTCAGTGGTGCTGAACAGCGATCGGGCGACCGTTTCGGAAATGCCGTTTTCCGTGATGACGGAAATCAACTCGGCGCGGCCTTCCGCTTCTTCCTTTTTTTCGGCGACCAGCGAACGGACGTCGTGAAATCCAAGCGACGCATTTTCAGCCAGGAATCGGTTGGGAAACATCAGTGTCATATACGCGCATGCGGAGGCGCAGGCACCAGTCACTACTGCGGTTTTCACACCGCGCGCCTTCAGCCAGGCCGCTGCGCGCAGCGCACCACCGACGTCGCCGCCCTGGTTGTCGAGTTCGACGCGATCCAACGGCAATGTCGGGTCGATGGTCTGTTGCAGGATTTCCGGCAGGGTGGCGGCGACAGTGCCAGTGATTCGCACGAACCCGGCGCCAGCGGTCACGCGCTGGTGCTGCTGCTGGTGAAGCATGCCCACGGCACCGTGCGTCAGCGGCATTGCCAGGACGGCGCAGCCCAGGGCGAAGCCTGCCGTAAAGAGAGGTTGTTTGTACTGCAGGCGCTTGAGTATATGGACCTGCACGACCAGGACCACGCAGCTGAGCGTCAGGACACATAAAACGGCAAAGACAATATTCTGCGTCAGGGCGGCCGTGTCGTAGATGACGCGCAAGGAACGCGTCAGCAACACAGCGATGGCACCGCAAGCGATACACAGCAGCGCCAAGCCGGTGCAAATCCGGTTGAAGGTCTTGGTGGCGTTCACTTTTTCTCCAGTGAATATCTGTACAAGAGTAAAGATTCCGCCAATAGGCGTGCAACTATGCGCGGCTCAAATGCCGCGCATAGTTGCGCAGACGCAGGCCCCCTTACTCAAAAAGCCCCAGCTGCTCGGCTCGTTCAGTTCGAAATTCAACAATCCGTGTGCGCTCGGCTTCGAGCGGCGCTGCATCGGAGTTGGCCGGAGCCACCGCGTCCGATTGCTCTGAGCGTTCATCGTCTCGCCGGCGCCTTAGCTTGTGGTCCCAGCCACCGAGGACGTGCGCCGGCGTTACCCAAACGTCCCACTCTGTTAGGGCCAAAGTATTGCCATGGATCACGATTGCCGGAATGTGAAGCAACGAAAACTGCACATAGGCCATGTGTACAGCGGTTATGTCGATGTCCTGGGCGGTCACATGCAGACAGCGCTGGTAGTTCACCCCATCATCTTTCATGCTCTCGGCACAGGCAATCACCATTGCACCTGCGCCGGCAGCCGGCTCCTGCAGAGTGATAAAGCCCTTCTGCTCGATGATGGATTGCGAATCTGTCAATGTTATTTTTGCCATCAGGCGGCAAACTTCGTAGGGGGTGAAAAACTGCCCATTCCAATGACTGCCCAGCTCCATAGCCATAAATAACTGACCGATGCAATCCTTGAACCCTCCCTCCAGCGACTCGACCAGGTGAGCCAGCATCAAGGGAAAGCGCGCGACTTCATCGACGTTATAACGCTTGATCATGTCCAGATAGCGGGCTTCTCGCACGTCGTAGTGAATGCGATCCACCGCATTGCTCAATGATAGGGCGCTCAGTTCGCAGAAATCGCGAAATACCTCATGTTCACGATGCCGGGTTGTATTTGCACGGACCAGCTTCACAAACTCGGTCTGATGCGGGTCGATTCCGACTGGATAGGTCTTTGCCAAGCTCGATGCTCCGTTGATGAGTGGGGCGATGTCGCGCACAAGTCGCGAATCGCTCCAACGGGCACCGGTGCGCCGCTGCGCATAGGGACAACTGTCAAGCGTCGCCCAATGAGGGCCGGCATAGCCGGCTCGTCGGGCGCGCGGCGACCGTCGAGCGGGGCTTGATGGGTGTACCGCGCAGTGCAGTTGTTGCTGTACCTCACGCCTGCCGCACGGATCAGCGCCACAGATCTACCGCGGCCTTTCAACGCGCTCGGTTAAATTTTGGACGGGGCCTAGAACTGCGCACTGTCGGTGTGCTTGTTGCGAACAATCGCTGAATGCAGCGATTGGAGATCGATGCCCCACGCATAGAGCCGCACCTATCTTTGCGTATCGCTTGATCAGGGGGCCGGTGTTGCGGCGGTGCCGCCACCCTCAGTCAAGGGCTCCCCGGCTCCGCCGCCAATCTATACAGAGGCCGGCGAAATCAGCGCCGAAGAACGCGATTAAACCTTTGTCGAATTCCTCGCGTTCAGCAAAATCTAATTTGACGTATTCAAGCAGGAAGGCAGCGAAGGCTGGATGGTGAGCGGCGTTTAAATCGGGTATTGGCATGACTAACTCCTGTTGAATGAATTTAAACAGGGTGAAGTCACGACACAATTTGTGCACCTGGTTGCGTCAAATTACTAGGCGCGACATCGATCAAAAACCGTATGGCTCCGCCGCGAAGCGCGCCAGCACCGCGCGATCGGCGGGCCCAAGCCAATGCAGGCCGCCCTCGATCGCCTGGGCGATCTCTACAGCGGCATTGCCGCTGATTCTGTTGCCGTGCAGAGCGTAGAAGTACCAGGCGAAGGGATGTCCCGCCTTCACGTCGAATTGCTCCAGCCATTCAACCAGGGCGGGCACGGTCTGAATATTGGCCTTCTGCAGATCTGGCAGCGCCTTATGTGTGGTCCATGCCGGGACGGCGCTGCATTCCTTGACGCCGTTCACTTCCCCTTCATACAGCTCCAGCGCCCAGTGATCACAGAAGCAGGCGCCGCTGGTGCCAGCAGTGCTCTCCGCCCAGTCGGTAAACAAGCGCTGCAAGCGCGAAGGACCTGGGGTGCGTGAAACGTCCGGCTTCGCCTCATAAGCTGGTTGTGTAGTCTGGGTGCCGTCGGCGGGGTCAACCGTGACGACGACGGCTCGCGCAAAGCGGGCCAGGCGCTCGCTGCTGTCTGCCCGATGCTGCGCCGCTTCGCGCTGCAGGAACTCGGCAATATTGTGGAAGTCGGCGAACCGGTAGACAGGCGGTCCTATCGGGGGATGGTTTTCGTCGGGGCTGCTGCTGTCCAGCAGCTCCGATACGCTGGGGTTGTACCACTCATCGCCGAATGGGGAGGAAGCCGGCCGCTCGGTGCAGCGTTCGATCTCCAGCTGAAAGAAATCCTGCGGATCGCGACCGTAGTGTCCGACCAAGTACAGCCGGTCGGCGCCGATGGAAGTTCTGCGGATTCCGAGTGTTTTGCAATTTTCGCGGGTTTTTCGTGGGTGCTGGTCGTGGGCGGCGAGCTGCAGGCGCAGCCAGGCACGCGGATCGGCGCTCAGTTCACTACCGTCCGCGGCGAGTATTCGCCCGTCGTAGTAGCCACGCTTCTCCAGTGCTATCCGAAAAACGCAGCCCGGGAATTGTTGCTCGGCAACCTTCACCAACTGCGGATATTTTGCGCCAGCGGGCAGCTCGGCCAGCGCGCGTTCCAGCCCCATACGATCGAACGCCGGCGCCGGCGAAGCTGGGGGCAGGGTGCTGGTGACAAGCTGGATCAAGGGCAACCTCCAACAATTCGAGACTACTAGGGCAGTCCCCCGCCCTACCCCGCCCCGCCCTACCCTGTTCGATTTGCTGTGGAGAAGGCAGGAAATGGATTTTAGCGATCGAGGCCGCGGTGTTGCTCCGCGCGAAGCGCCTGCTGAAACACGGGCTGCAGGTGCCGAGAATCCCCCGACAGATGCGCTTTCTCAGAACTAACGTTCATCATCTGGCGCGATACGGCAGACAGATCCAGGCTATGCCCCGCTTCACGCCCCAGATGCTCGAAGAACACGCGTTGCGCCCTGCCGTTGCCTTCACGAAACGGATGCACTGCGTTCAGTTCCGACATATAGAACGCAGCGCGTTCGACAAATTGCGTCTTGTCGAGATCCTTCAGGTGGTTTTCTCGCGCCAGCTGGTGCAGTAGTTTGTTCGCGCTGGATTCGATGTGCTGGGCAAAAGCGAAAACACTCTCCCCTTTCTGCATGTTCACCGTGCGCGGCTCTCCTGCCCACTCGTAGACGTCCTTGAAAATCGCCTTGTGAATGGCCCGCAGGTGGGCCGTGTCGAAGCGGCCCTGGATCGGATGCTCCTTGAGTTCGGCCATCCGGACACGGGTAATGTTCGCTTCGGCGTCATGGAGCGCTTGCGCGTCTTTCAAGCCGAGCCTGTTGAAAAGCACCCCGTTGCTGTCGGTGTAGGGACTATCCGCAGACATCGGGGTGCTCGATCTGCCGAAGGCTTATGCGTCGGATGCTTTTCCGGTGTGATGCCGGATCAGCATTTCGACGCATTCGTCCGCGGTGGCCCGGCCTTCAACCCACAACTCACCGATGTTTTTGCCGAACTCGGTGGGACGCAAGCCCTCGATCGCGTTGGAGCGATCTGCCGCGGCCAATGCGGCACGACGTGCCGCGCGCTGCTGATAGGTGGGCCGGCCAGTGTGGATCTTCATGGTCATGGTTCAGTATAGGCGCGAATCAAGCCGCCTTGGCGATGCGCAGGCGCTTGGCACGGGCATCGCGGCGTTCGGTCAAGCGGGCATAGATGCCCAGGCCGATGGGAATGCTGAAAAGGGCAGCGAAGATGGCTATTTCACGCATGGCGAAACTCCTGTAAACGCGCGTCAAAGGCGCACCATTTCGAGTGTCATTATACCACCGAAACCCCTGTATCCATAAGGGTTTCAGTGGTTCCCGACTAGCGGGTACCGCGCTTTCGGCGACGCTTCGACGGGTAGTGAAAGCGAAGCCAAAGCCCCAGGGCGATCAGGGGCGAAAACAGCCCGATGAACAGCAGCAGCTCACTCATGGCTGTCATCCTCGCCGTCGACGGGAAGGCCGATGCCCCAGGCGACAAGCCCAAGGATGACCGCCGTGATGCCGGCGTAAACTAGGGCGGACTGCCGCAGCCAGATGTTGAGGATGATTGCGGCGAAGCCGGCTTTCACACTGTCTAGGCCCAGCTTCCGCAGATCCTCGTACAGTGCGGTGCGTCGCGCGGCGAAGGCGTTGAGCGCGTGCCGAAACGCCCTGGTCAGTGACAGCCGGCGGCGGGGCTTCCGGGTCCTGCTGTGTGTATTGGTCATGTCCTCTCTCCGTTGTTGAGGCGACGTGTGCGAAGCCCGGAGGGGGACGGAACAAGCAAGACCTGCAGGGGTGGCGCACCCCCGTTCGTCGGTCGCGCCGCGGCCGTCGATACGGTGTGCGCCAGGTGCAGCCCTGGCCCTTGCAGGTTGAGCGCCGTCCACTAGTCTTCGCACCCTGCACGTCGCCGGCGGAGAGTGATGACCTTCAAGGTAGTGGACCCGGTGCCGCCGTCAGCGACGACCATGCGCCTTGCGTGGTCGTATTTCGTAACACTGTGCTTTAGAGGGACTACGGAGCTAGCGACCCAGGCGACAGGGCAACAATCATCCGCGGTTGCGGCAGCTAAGCTGCCGGCTTGATCGAACCGCGCCGTCGTGGGTGATCTCCGCCGTCCGGACGCACGGGCGGCGTGATGCTGAGCGACGCGGTGCGTGCTCCGCAGTTGCTGCATACACTTCGCAGGACCAAGCGACGTAAAGTCAAAGTTGCACCCACACGCTCTGCAAGGTCAGAGGGGTCAAACCGCTGTCGGTGCTGGCAGGTATCGCAATACAGCACTATGAAGTGCAGGCCAATCTGATCGTCGATGGTTCCAATGGGATGGCGAGGTGTCCGCATCCGTTCATTTTCGCATTAAGAGTGGCTTTTCTCTTGAAGGGATTTCGAATATAGCGATCAATATTCAGCGACCTCAAGCGCTGCTTTCGCGTCAGCCCCCCCCGCGTCCAGGGCAACTTACTGCAGTTAATTCCCGCAGCCCGATCCTGCGGGCCGCGAGCGGCAGCTACGGGAAGCCAGGGGCTACAGCGCTCCTCGCTCGGTGTTCGCACCCCTTGTCTTGGCCGCAAACAGCCGCATCCAGCAGGGGAGCGCCGGCTGCTTTCCCTTCCCGGCGCAAATGGTATATTGCCTTGCGGTCCAACCACGTGTGAGGTCAATGCAAAACGAAAGCGTAATGCCATCCAGGGGCTTCGGGCCCCATCATAATCAGCATAAAAAAGGCTCCAAGCCTTCTGGAAACGTCGACGGTAACTTCAAGGTCGCCGACGACCAGATCGAGGATCCGACTACTACCGAGCCCTGCTACTGCGGCGGCTGCGAAGAATGCGCCGAGCTTCTCCTTTTCTGGGAGATCTGGGGCAACGAACCGATCGAGTCTGACGATGACATCGAGAGCGACGCCATCGAGCGCGCTATTAATGCCCCGGACGAAATCCGACAGACCGAACAGGCTGAAGAAGGCTGCTTCCAACTCATGACCAGGCGCGGATTCTAACGGCCTGGAGCATCATCAAACCACATCGGCCGCCCCTCCGGGCGGCCGATTTTGAATAGGCAACTAAAGGCCTAAACGTTGAGGCATGACGTCGTAAATCGGCGTATCGGTCTCCGCCTCGTCGATTCATAGTTCCAGGCGATTACGGCACCTAACTCTTAGTTTGCTCAATGGACATCTTCTCGATTTCCCTACTCGCAAATCTGGGCCCTTATGTCATCGGGGCCCTGGTCGGCTTGCTTGTCTCAATTTGTGTTGCCTATCTCAAATTGAGGGCCGTTGGACATTCGGCTTTCATTGCGGAAGTGACAGTGAAAACGTTGGCCTTCGGGCCCGTCGCGGTAGTCAGCGCCGGATTCATGTCTTTATTCATTTGGTTGCCACTGTATTTAGCATTGAAGTACCTGCTCGGCCTTCCCTTTGAAGGGAACGGGAGAGTGCATTTTTACGGCGTAATCTTTGTGTTGGTTCTAACCAGCCACCTGATATATTTCGCGCTGAAGGCAGCTAGGGATTCTGACGAACCCGAAGGGCGATCAAAGGCATAGTCGGCAACGGCAAATCGTCTGGGCCTTCACAACTGGCGCCATTCACCGTTGACGCTGGACTCGTCCAAGGCCATGGCGGCGTTCGCAAAAGCACGCCCCAGCCGTGGTCCGAACTGCGGCAATCCTTTCGGTGACTTCGGCACTTCCGCAATCACCACATTGACCAATCCTTTCAACGCCCCCTGCAGCTCCTGGATCGTCTCCGCGCGATCATCCGCGACCTGCACGGCGGATTGATAGGCTTGTTCTGCCGGCGAGGCGCCACCAAACGCCAGGCGCTCACACAACGCGTCGATTTCCAGGACCGACAGTGCGCTATGCTCGCCACCGTCCCGCGCCACCTGTTCGTCCAATTCGGCGAAAGCCTGTGGCCTACCAGCCTTCGCGGCCTGCCAGAATCTTAGCGCCGCCAACAGCGAGCCCAGCTCGCGCCTATCGAACGCCCTGAATCGATTTGATTGGGCCGGATCCGTCAACATGCGACTCTCCTTTGTAACGTGGATGCGGCCAGGTCAAAAGGCCCGGCAGGGAGTTGGGGGATCTCGCCCGCCGGGAATGCCGGGGCGACGCTTAAATCGTTTGGATTGAAACCTTTCCGGACTAGCCGTAGGTCGAGTAACGGACGGGCTTGCCGTCCCACAGCACCGCCAAGCTCCTGTCAAAAAGAAACCCGATTTCCTGCTGCGTCTGGCGATCAATCCGGATCTTCTTGCGCATCAGCGGCGCCTGGTCGTCGATCTCCCCAGGCACCGCCGAACCGGTCATTCGAAGGCCTTCGTCCGGCGTCTTCACCGCTGTCATCGGCTGCAGAAAAGCCAGCTCGTTCTTGCGATCCGCAATCACAAAAAAGTCCACGTTGGTTTGCTCGTATCCCCACTTGCGCACCAACACGGCCCCAGCTTCCAGCTGCTCCGAAACCTTCGGCACCACACTCCGGCGTTTCATCTTGATTTCTCCTGTCCTGTCGGCACGATCCGCGTGCATGGCTCGCGATCGCTGCGGACGGGAACCGTCCAGAGGCTGCGCATAGGGGCAGCTGTCACGCCTCGCCCGCTGAGGGCCTGCGCAGCCGGCTCGTCGGACGCGCAGCGGCCGTCGAGCGGGGCTTGATGGATGAACCGCGCAGTTCACGCAGTTCCGGCGTTGGCGGTGGCTTGAGCGCCGGGATCTGCGCAGCAGATCCGGTTAAGCGCGTGCCCGAGGGATTGATGCCCGTATGGGGAGAGACGCCGTCGGCGGCTCGATGCGCAGCACGAAAGCCCGGCCCGCGGGGCGGGCTACGGTGTGGGAAAGAATAAGCGGCGGCGCCAAGCCGCCGCGCGCCAGGTCAGTCGGCGAACCAGTGCGCGACCGCGTGCGCCAGGACAAAGACCGCCTGCAGGCCTGCCAGGACGCCGAACAGCCACAACAGGGCCTGGGCGGCACCGAGGTTGAAATTGCCGTGGGCATGCATCGTCAGCGCGGCGCCGACGGCGCCGGCGGACAAGACGGCTTCGATCAGCGAAGCGATCAGGATCAATCGCGTCTTGCGGGCTGTTCCGGACAAGGCGCGTGCGTCGCTACTTGATGCGTTTGAACATCACGATGTTCCATAGGCGTTCGCCGCTTTGCCTTTCGGGTTTTTTATCCGTGATCTTGATGACGCCGGCGTCTTCCAGCTCGATCAAATGCTGCGCCAGGGCGTGGAATGCGCGCTGATCCATGTTGTGCGTTTCAGGTTTCCAGGCGACAACCTGGTTGACCGGCAACTGATCGACCATCTGTCTTGTAAAGCCGGAGGGCATGTTGCTTTCTCGCTTGAAGGTTGAAAACGCCGGCAGTTTCGCATGCGAAACTGCCGGCGGATGACCTCGATTCAGCGACGCACGGTGCGTGGCTTCCTGGCACGCGCGAGTAAATTGTGAAGCTCGCGATTGAACGAAACAACGATGCCGGCCGCGATGCCAAAAGCCATCACCAACCAGCTCAAGGTCTGGCGGCCTGGGATAGTTTCAACCCGGTCGACGTGCCAATTGAATCCAGCCGTAGGATCGGTGTCGAACGTCAGTTGCAGCCCATGCTTCGCCACGGACATGAACGCTGTGCTGTACAGATCCGGACTCAAGCGCCATACAGCGTCCTGCACAATACAGGGCCGAGCGTCGATCCAGTCTTTTGGGACGGCGCAGGCCGTGTCGAAGTACAAAGTGCCGGTGTAGATAATGCCGCCCCGGAGGAAATGCAGGCCGACCAGCAGCGTGCCCGTGATGATGGCGACGCCGGCAAAGCGTTTGACGTCCCGGGCGCGGGCGGAGGGCGTTTTGCTCATCGTCAATCACTCTTTGTTACTGAATTGAGCGGGTTAAACACTTCCGGCGGCACGGGCCCGCGCTCCCTTAAACCTCGTTATAAGCGACCATAAGCAGAAGCCCAAATCCCCGCACGAAACGCGTGTACAATATAGACCAGTCCGTAGACCAGTGCAATAAATCATGACCACAGAAATCGGCTCTTACGAAGCAAAATCCAAGCTTCCGGAGTTCTTGCGCCGCGTCAAAGCCGGCGAACGATTCGTTATTACCCATCACGGTGAACCGATCGCCGAGCTGATGCCGCCGGCGGCCGTACTGCGTCGGGGGGCCGCGACCGCAGTGCAGTCGATGCTCTCCTTTCCGCGCGTGAAAGGCGTCGCCGCTGCCGACGTCAAAGCGATGGTCAACGAGGGCCGCCGGTGAGCGGTTTGGTCCTCGATGCCTCGATGGCCTTGGCGTGGATCTTCGAGCGAGAAGCCAAACCGGAACAGGTGCGCGCGGAGCGCGCACTGCGACAACTGGCTGATACCGCTGCCAGCGTTCCGTCCCACTGGCACAGCGAGGTGCTGAACGCGGTCCTGGTGGGCGAACGGCGCAAGGTCGTGACGCCAGCCCAGGTCGCCGACTACCTGGCCCGCCTGGCGAGCCTAGACATCGTGGTGGACGACGCCGCGCCTTGGACTCACTCCGACGCGGTGCTGGCGACAGCCCGACAATACGGGCTGACGGCTTATGACGCTGCATACTTGGAGTTGGCGCTGCGAACCGGCGCAGCGTTAGGGTCTTTCGACAAGGCACTGCTCAAAGCAGCGGCGACCGCAGGCGTTGAAACGGTCTGAAATGAGATAGTGTCGGGATCATCCAGTTTCGCATGCGAAACTGAACGCCAGTCTAATCGTTAGAAATTTAGACGATTATCAACGGCTAAAAGGCCCTTTGGGCCTTGTTAGCTCATTTACGGTGCTAGCACAGCTTCAGTGCAACTACCGCTATTCTTCGACTCTTCCGTTCATGATTCCGCTCTCCTAGCTCTGAAACTTCAAAACCACTCTAGCAAATATCAACGCACTTTGGCTACGCCGTTCAACCTGGACATTACCCACCGTTTGGCGACACATTGATATTAAACTCGACGTTTCCGGGCAAAGTAATGAAATCAGCGGTACCCGCAGTCCACTGCGTGTAGGCCGCACCATGAAGATATGCCTTCTCGTCCAGCTTTTTCAAGCCGATATGATTGCCATCAGTCGGGGTCAATTTCACATCCCCTAGACTATCGGCCACAAGCACCAGCATCTTGAGGTTAAGCCGGTGTTCATCAGCACGCGGCGCCCGGCTATAGCCAAGAGTGTCGGGATTTCCTCGACCAAGAGTCGCTGCCATCTCCACGGGAATGCGCCAACGATTGACGAAAGTGCGTACGCCGTCGGCCGCGCATACAGGCGGAATGAATAAATAGACAAACTTCCTTTTAAGTGTCTCATTGGTCACCGGGAAACGGGGCAAATGGAATACCTTCCCGTTCGTTGTTTCAAGCAAGTCCCAATTAAAGTCGACCAGGCTGGTCCTGGCGAGGTCGAGCGTATCGGTTAAGAACGTCAAGTTCGCGAAGCCGCCCATGTACACGCGTTCGCCTTCTACTCGGTAGCGGTGCACGATTTCATAGGACACCGACCAGTCAGGCTCTAACGTAACTTTGAAATCTGCTTCATCGATGAGAACTTTCGGACGGATGTCGGCTGCCTGAAGCGCGTCGGACAAAACCTGCCCATTGGCCAATACACGCGTCACCACTTTGTCCGGCTTGGGATCAAGACCTGTCAGCAAAGGGGTCGGGGAACTAAAAAGCTTCCAATCGACGCGACCACCAGCCGCAACCCCGAGCTGGAATAGTTCCTCTTTCTGTTCGGGTTTCAGATCAAAATCAATTGCGCTGATGGACTTCGGCAGGTAAATGGATTCTTCATGAAAATGTTCAGGGCGTGGTCGCACCTTGTCGTGGGCGTCCAAAACGGTATCCAACAACTGCTGTGAATACTGAGCAAAACCATCGATTCGCGTGCTCGTTGGGGCCAACGGCCGGAGCCGGAATCCAACGGTGGGGTACGGCTCTCTTTCAAAGTAGAGCATCGGGAAATTACTCAACATCCCGCCGTCCACCAGATAGCCGCTCTCCCGGGCAGGAATGAAGAAATATGGAATGCTGGACGACGCCAGGGCAGCTTCGTGTATGAAGGCGGTGGGTGTCTCGCCCTTGGAATATGGCTGAAATTCGGCGGTCGACACATTGGAAGCGACGATGCGCAGGTCTTCCGTGCTGATCTGACGAAACCGCTTTCCCCCGGTCTTTTCCTCAAGCCAATCTTTCAAAGCGGCGGTTGAAAAGAAACCCCAATCTGTCGACAGCTGCTCAAAGTACTGACGAAGGACTTTCCTTTTTTTGAAGACAAAATAGGCCGCTTTAGCCAGCGGCATATTGTCTGAACTGAACTCGCTGGCGAGTTCCGCTATCTCGGCGATCAGTGCACGCAGATCGGCAAGCGTCTTGGTCCCTTCAGGACCAAGTAAAGCCCCGACGTCCAGCGTCTCAAGCACCGCTCTCAGGTTGCGCGGATCGTAATCGCAGGCGATAAGCGCGGCTGCGATTGCGCCAGCCGAACTCCCACCAACTACCCGGACAGAAACATCCTTCGGCATTCGTGAAAGCGCACCAGCGTAGCTCAATCCTTTAACGCCACCACCCTGAAAAATCAGGTTGACATAACGCGTCATGGAATCCCCTTTGTAGCTCCCCTGAGCTTCCTCATAATAGCTTCAATCGCGCCCCGTTTTGTGCGCCGCGGCACAACATGGATTTGATCGATCCGGTTACCGGGGGCGTCGTCACACCAATTCAGCCGCCCCAAGCCAACCTCGCAACGAACCAACTAAGCCTGCCGGTTTCGCATGCGAAACCGGCAGGCCACAGGTTCAGGAATTCACCTGTCCGCCCCGCCTCCATATTGGGAGGGGGGCCATAATCTGCGCACGCCTAGCCCGAAGCCAGCGGCCCACGAACCGCCGCCAGAAAGGAAACCTCGCCGCCGATGGCCGCCGCAGGTTTCGCCCCCAGCTCCACCGCCAGCGCCACCGCCCGCCTGAACTTGTCCCGCGCGGATGACGTGTATTCGTCCATTCCCTCGCCGCAGGCCTCCAGCATGGTCTCGATCCGCGACTCGGCATACGGCAGCACCTCCACCAGTCGCGCCAGCAGCTCCTGCACCGGCGACGCCGGCAGGCCGTCCCAGCGCCCGGCTTCCTGCGGCGCGCGACGGCCGGTGATCCGTTCGTAAATCTCCGCCGCCCCGTCATAGCTGTGAAAATCCCCGATGCACTCCACCGGACCCGACGGTGACGCCCCATATAAGGACCAATACATGAAACCCCCGCATTGATCCGCCAGTGCCTGCGCCTCGGCTTCAGTCTGGCAAGCCTCGACCAGCTTCGTCACTTCATTCTCGGCAACCGGTGCAATGTCATAGCCCACAAATACCTGCTTGCTCATTTCTGTTCTCCGTATTGGCGCGATTTCGCGCGGATCGCGCGATCGCGAACGGGAACCGAAACGCCTGGAAGCCGACCAAAGTCACAGCACCGCCCAACGGGACGCGCAGCGGCTCGTCGGACGCATCGCGGGCGTCGAGCGGGCTTGATGACGGGAGGCAGGAAGGCAGCGCAGCAGCGCCGCGTAGGACGTTGAGCTGTTGCTACAGGGGCTGAGCGGGCACCGCGAAAGCCCGCGGTGGAGGCAGGCTAAAGGCCGATTCCGGTTTCGCATGCGAAACCGGACGGCGCCAACCCAGTCTTCAAAAAAATCGTCGGAAACGCTTGAAATCCTTAACAAAGGTCAATGTTACACGTGGAACATGGCTAAAAAATGAGCAGCAAAAGGGCGTATTTTCGTCGCACTTGCTGGCGTTCGCCGAAGCCGGCGGGCAGTTTCGCATGCGAAACTGAAGGCATGATCAGCCGGGTTCGGGGAACGGGCCAGGCACCCCAGAGTTTGAAGCTCCGCTTCAATCTCTGACGCGCGACTTTGCTGTCATCCATCATGGAGCAAACTTATGTCGCTGGGCCAGGTGCTGGTTATGAGCTGGGCGAGCAGCCTGTACCTTGAAAGCAAGCAGAAGAATCCATCAGACGGAGCGCTGCTGCTGCGCTTCCGCTTTTCTGATCAAAGTGAACGCCTGCTATGTCTTCCGCCTCGGCAATGGTCTCAATTGCTCGATGCGGCTGAAATTTACTGTGATTCAAAGCCAAATGAACACCCCACGCTGCGGGCAGATTACGCGCGGGTGTTTGCAGCCTGGAACGACCTGGCTCCTGTGGCTACCCCAGAAAATATGAAGCCAGCGCGGGAACACACAGCGCGAAATTTGTACCTCAGATCGCACCCTGATGCGCTAATCCTGACTGTAGACCATCAGGCAGGTCCAGCAGTTGATTTCGTGATTCTCGCGTACATGGTGTTCTTCCTTGTCGAGACCATCAAGTTCGCAGTTGAGGAGTTTGGGTTGAAGCGGCCGAAGGCAACGGTGCAATAGGATCGATTCACCGCCTTATTGAGCAACGAGGGCGACTTCGGCTAGAAATCGACGCTCGTTTCACCAGCCGCTCCATGCCATTAAAATCCCAAACCCGACCCCCGACCCGGCAGGAGACTTCCAGTGAGCAAACTACCCGACAAGTTCCTGGCCCGCCTGCGTTCTGGCGAAGACCCCGACGTCGTGGTGGCGGAATTCATCGACAGCGAGGGGATTGAGGACCCCTGGAACAACCTCGGGCACCTGTGCCGAGTGGGTTATCCGGACCCGGACGATGATCCAGAAGCGTCCGTCGACTCCGCCGTATTGGTAGGTGGCCGCTGTAGCGTTCAGCTCCAGGTGTATTTCAGCGAGGTAACGAATCCCGGCGGGTGCGCGGATCTTCCAAATCGCAAACCGCGAGACGGAAAGGTCCATTTCACCATCGATATCCAGAGTGGAGAGGTGATCTGGGGTGTGGTGAAACCGACCGCGCCCCTGGTCAGCGACACGTCCTTATGGGAATAGTGAGACGCTCAACACCTGCTTATAGTGCAAACCGGACGAATCCGAAGTGTCGATAGTTAAGATCAATATTCCACGCGGGAATGGCCTCTAAACAATCTTTTCCCTGGATTCACCCGCCCGTCGCCCTATGATGTCTCTGAAATAAGGGGCTACGCGGCGATAGGGTTTGCCGCGTGGGGGTGCGGATATTAGGACTTCTACGGCATTCCGAAGCGCGAGACAGCGATGACCTTAGTTGCCTGTAAAGAATGCGGCGAAAAAATTAGCGATAAAGCGCTGGCCTGCCCAAAGTGCGGGGCCCCGCCCGGTGCTTCCCTAAAGCTGGGCGCACGACTAGGCGCGGCTGCCGTCGGGGTGTGCATCGCAATCGGGATCTTGGTTGTGGCGTTGAACTCGAACTCACCTCCACGCCCTGTGCAGGGCGGAACATCACCCGCCACCTCCGAGGCCCAAATTCAAACTCCGACCCGCCCTGCAAACACCCCCAAACAGGACTTGGACAGCCTCATGGCGTTCCACCGATCACTTAAGGCCATTGAGGACAAATGGACCAAGCTCAATGACGAATTCAAAGACATCATGATCCGCGCGTCGCAGGGCAAGCGGACTAAATCCAATTTGGTCATGACGGACTACCTGGTAGGGGCGCAAACCGCCTTGAGCGAGGTCGATGGCCTGGCTTTACCGGATTTAACCAACGTCGAATCCGAAAAGAATGTGAAGGTTGCTGCCGCCACGGCCAAGCTGTTCTACCAAAGCGAGGTCAAACGGGTCACCCTTATTCTGAGTCTAGGTCGCGAGGATGGCGCCACGCTCGATCAGGTCGCCAGCGAAATCCAAGTGGGTAACGGCTATGCAGCCCAAGAAGCCGGGGCCATTGTCGCCGCTTACGAGGCTCTGAATCTGGACCTGAGCAACATTGACTTTGATACCGTTACGATAAAGCAATGAGCCGCGCCACTTAGGATTAATGAGACGGCCAGCAGCGGCCTATTGCGCAACCGGAGTTATTCCGAGTGCGCGATAGTTGTCGAGGTATTTTTCGGCGTTCAGATGCTGTCCGACTGTGAGGATCTGAGCCTGCCCAGCGCTGCCCCTAGGGCGTTCATCCAGCCCGAACATATAGCTGGTGCTGGCTGAAAATCCTTTGGCATAGAAGTATTGAAGCCCGGCGGCGACTACCGCGGCTGGAAACACGAACACCTCCGGCGCCGTTTGTGAAACCGTCAGGTCCACACAACAGACGAAGCGCCGATCCAGCGGAATGGTGTCGCGTTCCGGATGAGCGTACTTCGCCTGTAAGAGCCAGCGATGGTGGTTGGAGGCGCTGGATTTCACTTCGAGAAAAGCGACATGCCCGGCCTTGTCGAAGACCAGAATGTCGTAGCCGATGGTTGTTCCCCATTGCAGGGTGACCATGTAACCGCGCTGCGTCAGACGAGAGGCGACCAGGAATTCACCAGCCAGTCGGCTGAGGTTCTTCTTTTCATTCGATACCTTGCTGTCGACGCCGTCCCCGGCGTTCTTGGTCTTCATGGGTCAACCAATTTTTTCGAATCCTTCGCCATTTTGTCGAAAACCCCCATCGTAATGGCGACGCGTTTCCAGTCGAATTCGTGCATTTGGTTGGCCATACGGACAATGAATCCCGCTTCAAATGCCTTTCTCTTCGCTGTAGGACTCTTGAATTCGTAGAAATCCAGAAGCCGCATTGCGATCGGGCGAACGACCTCTCGGGTCAGTTGAATAACATCCTGCGGCCGCGTGATCGAGGGATCTTCTCCAACGGCGCAGGGCGTGTCCTTCACCATGAACTGCCTTCAGATCAGAGGCCGCACCGGATAAATCGAGCAAGCCTGGTCGACCAGAAAGGGGCATTCCAGCCGATCTTCATGTTCCATGAGGCGCTGCTTGACGATTGGACGCAGGGGTCCGGACAACACCTCGGAGCTGTACCACGATATCGCCCTGGTTTCAGGCTCGGTAAACGGCACAGAAGGTTTGAGGCAACACGCATGGCAGCCTTTATGGCAGGCCGGGGTGATTCCTTTCTTAGCCAAAAGCGCCAGGTGCTGTTCTACGCGCGTATCGCTGATAAAAAAAACATCAAGGATGTGCTTGAGCCAGGAATATTTGGCTTCCGCTTGTGGAGCTGAATAGCGCCCCGGCGGCCGCCCAAAATGCTCCACCTATGGCCAGGTCAAAATACTCCACTGGCCGCAGCCAAAAGCGGACGGTCAACGGACAGTGGGCAGTAGGAGCATGGGAACGTCCGCTATTTTTTTCAGCATGGACATTCGGGCGTCTCAACTTGGCGTCGGAGCGGCCGTTTAACGCAGCAATTTTACGGCCGGATAGCCGACATCCCGGATCATCGGCTATCCGACGGAAGCCAGCACTGAGCAAACATCCAATGCGACGCCTCGACGGACAACGATGACAGAAGTTCCTGTCCTGGGCTACATATCTCCACGTTTCTCGAAGGGCGCCCAAACGGCGAACCGATCACATGCTACCGGGCTATGATCCAGCCACGAAGTCACATTGACTAGCATTCTGGGCGGTCGCCCCAAGGACGGCCAATTCGAAATCAGCTGCCGGTCGATAAGCACGGCTAATCTGGTTGCCGGGCTGGTCACGACAGTGCTTTTGTATCGGCTCCGCCGTACTATGAATACCGTGGAGCAAGATCCGAACTGTATTGAACGGAAAGCTACAATCATGCGCGGAATCGAACTTCGACAACTCAGATACTTCTCGATTTTGGCCAAAGAGCTGCACTTTGGCCGGGCCGCGGAACTAGCGTTCGTCACGCAGCCGGCGCTGAGCCAGCAGATCGCCAAGCTGGAGGAGACGGTCGGCACGCCGCTGTTCGTTCGGGACGCCCGGCAGGTGAAACTCACAGCCTCCGGGCAGGCGCTGCGCGACGGCGTGGAGAAGGCCTTGGCCCAGATCGAACAGGCCATGAAGCTGGCCCGTGATGCCAACGGCGACAAGCACTATGAAGTCTCCGTCGGACTGGTCGAGTACACCAATCTGCCATTTGTTCCGCCCTCCCTGATCCGGCTCCAGGCGCTATACCCCGACGTCAAGGTGCACCGCCACGAGATGAACGCTGCGCTACAGTTCGAAGCGCTGGCTAAGCGACAGATCGACGTCGGCTTGGGCGTACCGGTCTCGCCAATTCCAAGCGACGGGAGCCTGAATTGCCGGCCGCTGCTGACATCGGGTTGGGCGCTGGTAATGCGCGACAACGACCGCCTGGCTAGTCTGGAGCGATTGCGCGTGGAGGACCTGGCATCGGAGCGACTCATTATTTGTGCCCGCGCAGTAAATGCGCCGCTCCATGATGCTGTAGTAGGTCACTGCCGGACCGCCGGATTCGTCCCTAATTTCGTCTATGAAACCATGCAAGCACAGGTCGGCGTGACGCTTGTTCAGCAGGGTCTGGGCCTAATGCTGGGTGCGACTTATATCTTTGCTGATTTACCGGCTGGACTTACCTATCGTATGGTGGATGGCCTCGATACCCTGGTCGTTCACATGTTCTGGCGGTCGGAAGAAGCCAACCCGCTGGTGCTCGACTTCACTGAGTTGGTGGTGGAGGAAGCCAAGCGGGTTCAGCTGCGCCTGGCTCCGTCGGATCCACAGCCAAACGGCGCCTGAAGCCGGTTCCGCGGCGCCATAAGCCCGGCTTATCGTCAGTTCGAGCCAATCCAATTGGCCGCCACTGCGGCCGACGCAGACAATTCTCCCCGCGTTACGGCGAATACCCGCCGCCACCAACCGGAACAGGAGAATGGTCATGCGTACATGGTTTATCACCGGCGTCAGCAGCGGCTTCGGTCGCGCCCTGGCCGAAGCAGCGCTCAAGCAGGGGGACCGGGTCATCGGCACCCTGCGCAGCGAACGTCAGCAGGCGGAGTTCTCCGCCATCGCCCCGGGACTGTCTTTCGGCGTCATCCTCGATGTGCGCCAAGAGGGCGAGGTCCAGCGCGTCGTAACGGAAATCGAGAAGCGCAACGGCGCAATCGATGTGCTCGTCAACAATGCTGGCTATGGCTACGAGGGCACGCTCGAAGAAGCCTCGATGCAGGACATCCGCGACCAGTTCGAGGTCAACGTGTTCGGCGCGATCGCGGTCACCAAGGCAGTGCTGCCGTTCATGCGCACTCGCCGCAGCGGTCATATCATCAACATCACCTCGATGGGCGGATTGATGACCTTTGCCGGCTTGGGTGTTTACCACGGCAGCAAGTTCGCGCTGGAGGGGATCAGCGAAGCCCTGGGCAAGGAAGTGTCCACGTTCGGTATCAAGGTCACGGCGGTGGAGCCGGGCGCCTTCCGCACTAACTGGGCTGGCGGCTCGATGAAGCGCGGCGAAAGCACCATCGCGGACTACGAGACAGTGCTCGGGCCGAACCGCAAGGCGCGTGCCGAACGCAGCGGCAAGCAGGCCGGCGATCCGCAGAAGGCCGCGGCGGCCATCATCAAGCTCGTCGATAGCGCGCAGCCGCCGTCGCACCTGCTGCTAGGGACCGATGCCCTCGCCTATGTGCGTAACAAGCTCGATTTCCTACAACAGGAGATCCAGCAGTGGGAGCACGTCACCACCAGCACGAATTTTGAGAACGAGGGCGTGGCCTAGCCAAGCCCCGCGAAAGGAGAATCAACATGAACAGCAAAATGCAATTCAGTGGTACTGCCCTGCGGAAGGGACTCGCGGCCACCTTGCTGGCGTTTGTAGCCACCCAGGCTATGGCAGATCCTCGAGCGCAAACTCCCGATGTTGCAGTTTTCCCCCAATACGATACCGCTCATGTCTACGTGGCTGCCGGCGGAGCCGATGCCTTCATCAGAAGTTTTGTCGCTACCTTCGGCGGCCAGGCGTCGAAAGGCATCGAGGCCAATTCTGCATCAGCCATGAACGATGGCGAAAGCCAGTACGTCTGGAGTCCGGTCGGGACACTCGCCGTATTCAACTCAAGCACGCCCAGACAGGTGCCGCTGGGTTATATGGTCCTGGACATGGACAAGGCAATCGCGGAGGCGAAGGCTGTTGGGGCCAAGGTGATCGATGGTCCCTCGCAGGAATCAACAGGCCGCAGCGCCGTCGTGGAGTGGCCGGGCGGCGTGACGATGCAGCTATATTCGGATTCGGCGAGGCCAAACTATGCGCCGCTGGCGTCGGTTCCCGAGCACCGGGTCTATGTCCCGCGCGCCGATGCCGATGCCTTCGTGCAGGACTTCGTGAGGTTTTCCCGCGGCCAAGTGGCCTCCGATAACCGGCAGCGCGACGCGACCGAGATTGGCCGCATTGGTGAGACTTACCGCCGCATTCGCATCACCTCGGAATTCGGCATCCTCCTCGTCCTGGCGACCGACGGCAAATTGCCCGCCCCTTTCGGCCAGGAAAGCAGCGGATATGGAGTGGAGGATTTGGCCACGACGATCGAAAAGGCCAGGGCTGCTGGCGCCACCGTCGTCTCGCCCTCGTTCGATGCGGGTGACCGCAGCGGCGTGATGGTGCAATTCCCCGGCGGTTACGTTGCCGAAATTCATTCGGACAAGTTTTGGGTGAAGTGGGACGGGCGCTAAATCTTAGTGATCCCTGTCCGAGTCGATCAACCTGGTCACGTCGTTAAGCGGTTCGCCGATTAATTGCCCCCAGCGTTCATCTTAAATAGCGGAACCACCCATGTCGGCAAGCCACGCTTTGAGGTACTGGACAGGGACAGTCCTTCATAACCTAATCCGTGGGTGGAGTATTTTGACCTGGCCGAAAGTGGAGTAGTTTGGGGTGGCCGCCGGGGAATAGGGGTACGGGATATAGGTAACTGGATCAATCAGTTAGCATAGTGCCTGTGTGTTGGCGCGGAGCGTGAATTGACCCACTTTTGATGGGTGTGCGGATCGAAAACTGACCCACGTTAATCGGTACTCTGGCGACTTTTTCGCCAGGGAAGACCGGGAGTGATTAGCGTGGAATTATTAGCAAAGATCAGGCGTTGGCATTTACGGGATCGGATCTCGATTCGGGAAATCGCTCGTCGCACCAGCTTATCCAAAAACACCGTCAAGTCCTACCTGCGCAGCGGCGCGGTGACGCCGGCGTACACGCGCAAGCGGATGCCCCACAAGCTCGACCCGTTCGCCCAGGCCCTGCGCGAATGGCTCGAGGCCGACATCGGCAAGCCCAAGAAGGAGCGGCGCACGGCGCGGCGCTACCATGAGCTGCTCACGGGGCTGGGCTACGACGGCGACTATTCCTGCGTGACCGACTTCGTGCGCGACTGGCGGCACCAGAAAGGCCAGTTGGCCCGCGGCGTCTTCGTGCCACTGGAGTTTGCCCCCGGCGAGGCCCAGCAATTCGACTGGAGCACCGAGACCGCCGAGCTGGGCGGTGTCGTCAGCAAGCTCAAGGTCGCCCAGATCAAGCTGTGCCACAGCCGCATGACGCTGCGGGTCGCCTACCCGGGTGAGGCGCACGAGATGCTGTTTGATGCCCACTGGCGGGCCTTCGAATTCTTCGGCGGCATTCCGGGGCGGTCCATCTACGACAATATGCGCACCGCCGTGGATGCCGTCGGCAAGGGCAAGGCGCGGAAGGTCAACAAACGCTTCTCGGTGATGATGAGTCACTACCTGCTGGAGCCGGAATTCTGTAATCGCGCCGCTGGCTGGGAAAAGGGCCGGGTCGAGAAAGCCGTGCAAGACGGCCGCCGAGAAATGTTTGTGCCGCGGCCGTGCTTTCCGGACCTGGCGGCGCTCAATGTCTGGCTGCGCGAGCAGTGCCTGCGGGTGGCCGCCCAGACGCGCCATCCGGAAATACCCGGCAAGACGGTGGCGGAAGTGTTTGCCGAGGAGCAGGCGCACCTGATGCCCCTGGGCGAGCCCTTCGACGGCTTCGTCGAATCGCCGGTGCGGGTGTCGCCGACCTGCTTGGTGCACTTCGAGCGCAATCGCTACAGCGTGCACTCGGCCCAGGCCAATCGCGTCGTCAGCCTGCGCGCCTACGCCGATCACATCAAGGTCGTCGCCGACGGCCAGGTGGTAGCCCAGCATGCCCGCGTCTTCGGGCGCGGCCAGACCATCTACGACTGGCGGCACTACATCCCGGTACTGGAGCGCAAGCCCGGCGCGCTGCGCAATGGCGCGCCGTTTGCGGATCTGCCGGCGCCGCTGCAGCGCCTGCAGGCCGTCCTGATGCGCCGCCCCGGCGGGGATCGGGAGATGGCCGACATCCTGGGCTGCGTACCGACCCACGGCCTGGAGGATGTGCTGGCGGTGGCGGAGCTGGCGCTGGAAGGCCGTAATCCCAGCCGCGAGCACGTCTTCAATCTGCTGGCGCGGCTGAAGGAGCCCAAGCCGCCGGAGGGCGTGGCGACGCCCGACGGGCTGACGCTCAGTGAAGAGCCCAAGGCCAACGTGGCGCGCTACGACGCGCTGCGCATGGTGCTGCCACTGCTGCCGGCCCTCCAGGTCCTGGCGGAGGTGCGTCATGCAGCGTAGCGAGATCGTGGCGCGCCTGAAGGCGCTCAAGCTGCATGGCATGGCGGCTGCCTTCGATGACCTGACCACGCACAGCACGCCGCCGGACACGCCGGAAGCCCTGCTGGCCGAGCTGCTGGGGGCGGAATCCTCGGAACGGGAGGTGCGGTCGCTGCGCTACCAGATGAATTCGGCGCGCTTCCCGGCGTACCGCGATCTGGCCGGCTTCGACTTCTCGCAGAGCCCGGTGGACGAAGCCCTGATCCGCACGCTGCACCGGGGCGAATTCATGGAAGCCTCCCAGAACGTGGTCTTCGTCGGCGGCCCGGGCACCGGCAAGACGCATCTGGCCACGGCCCTGGGCGTGGAGGCGATCCGCGCCACCAAGAAGCGGGTGCGCTGTTTCTCCACCGTAGAGCTGGTCAACCAGCTCGAACACGAAAAGCACCTCGGCCGTGCCGGCCAGACGGCCAACCGGCTGATGCACGCGGATCTGGTGATCCTGGATGAGCTGGGCTATCTGCCTTTCAGCCAGGCGGGCGGCGCGCTGCTCTTCCACCTGATCAGCAAGCTCTACGAGCACACCAGCCTGGTGATCACTACCAACCTGAGCTTCTCGGAATGGGCCAGCGTCTTCGTCGATCCCAAGATGACCACGGCGCTGCTCGACCGCATGACGCATCACTGCCACATCGTCGAGACCGGCAACGAATCGATCCGCTTCAAGCAATCAACCACTCAACGCAAGGAGGCAAAAGCCAAGACCAGGAAAGACTGATTTATCCACAGATTTGAACTAGACTTTCAGCCCAACCAGGTGGGTCACTTTCCCCGCCGCACCCTGGGTCAGTTTTCGTTCCGCGCCGACATTCCCCGATCCGCTGGGCATTTTTTTGCTTGGCGTTGGCTCTGGTGGCCAGGGTTACGGCTGTCACGGGAAAGCACTTTCGGAGGGGGTATAGTCGGCCCGAACGCCGCCGGTTGACGATCCGCTCAGCGTGGGGGCGCTTGCAGCGGCTGTCGCCGGCCGTGTTCACCAACTCACAGAATGGGCAGGGCCTTCCCTACCCGCGTGGTGGCCTGGACTTACCCACCGCCTACGGGCTCTTGGAGGAGCCCTTCGGCCGTGGATAAGTCCCACCGGGCGGATCGGCGGCAGCCAGGCTCGCGCGGAGCGCATCGCGACTTGCTTCCAGAACCTCCGCGGCCTCGCCATGCACAGCGGCGGCACCGGCCGGCAGGATCTCGCCCGAGGGCATCCTCCCCGTTTCGGCGCTGTCGCGCAGCAAGTTGATCGCCAGCGTCAGGGCGTCGTCATGGTCCATGGCGAGAATATTAAACCCGAGCGGCCGATCAAACGCGGAAAGTTTGCTTCTGGCGCCCTCCCCGGCCGCAGCGCACCTGGCTGTAGCGGCGTGAGCCCGCTTTGGAGGGTTGGGCGGGCATGCCGACGTTAGAAGCGTTCCACGAGGCTCCTGCGAGGCGCCGACCTTATTCCGGAAAACGTTTTTTCTTTTGTTTTCGCATTCGGGGTCGGGTGAATGGCCGGCGAAGCCGGACAGAGGGGCCGGAACGGGCCCCTCCAAGCTTCAATGGTTGCGGCGCGCAGGCGCCGCTCCTTTTTGGCTTCTACCCGCTTTTGAGGTGTTATGAACTGGCTTATCCACAAGCGGAGAGAGTTGTTAAATAGAGTTAGATAGAGTTACGCGATTTGCCGGGATATGTAAGCCACTGAAATATATAAATAAAACACCATCAATTTGATGCGTCCGGTGGGTAATAACACGAATCCCGGTGTGTAATAACACGTATGCCGGTGGGTAAAAACACGTATGCAATCCACAGGGGTAAAGCGTGGTTACCAACAGGGCCAGCCGGTGGGTGAAAACACGAAGCATCTTGACACGGTGGGTGAAAACACGAAAAGTGGCTCATGGTGGGTGATAACACGATCGTTCCTGAGTCTCAAAGCGATCCTGCAAGGGAGCGTTCTCCCCTGCTCCCCGTACGCCACCAGCCTGATTTTTTCGTATGCGACGTATTCGATGCCGCGCTCAAAGCCGATGCCGCGTCGATGGAGCATCCGATTTTCTCGCTCTCGAAAAAACCGGACATGAAGGTCCGGCGCTACGACAACGGGACCAGCTGGGCAGAAGTGCGGCCAGGCTCGAAGGGCCTGGCCACGGTCTTTGATCGCGATGTGCTGATCTACTGCATCAGCCAACTTGTCGCTGCCATGAACAGCGGCCGCAAAGTTTCAAAGACCTTGCGCCTGCGCGCCCATGATCTGTTGATCGCGACCAACCGCGATTCCAGTGGCCGCGGCTATCTGCAGCTCCGCGAGGCGTTCGAGCGTCTGCAGGGCACGCAGATCGCCACCAACATCATCACCGGCGGCAAGGAAACATTCGACGTGTTCAGCCTCATCGACCGCGCGAAGATCGTCCGTGAGACACGCGACGGCCGCATGCACGAGGCCGAGATTGTGCTGTCAGATTGGGTCTTTCAGGCCGTCGAAAACCAAGAGGTCTTAACCCTCGATCGCCGCTATTTCCAGCTCGCGAAGCCCTTGGAGCGCCGGCTTTACGAGCTGGCGCGAAAGCACGTCGGGCAGCAGTCGATGTTCAAAATCAGCATCGAGAAGCTGCGCGGAAAGAGCGGCTCGCAGTCGACCCTGAAGGAGTTTCGCCGGCTCCTGCTATCGATCATCGAGGACGACAAACATCACGACCACATGCCCGGATACTCCTTCCACCTGGTCCAGGACGGGGACATGGTGGAGATGCGGCCGAAGACCAGCGGGCAGCCGCGCCCTGCCCTACAGCACGCCCTGTTCCCATTGGCGCCGGAAACCTATGAGCGATCGCGCGAGCTGGCGCCTGGCTGGGACATTCATGCCCTGGAGGCCGATTGGCGGGCATGGGTTAGCAAAAAGGGCATCACACCGCGGCGGGCCGATGCCCATTTCATGGCCTTCTGCAAGCGACGCGGGAAGTATCCCGGCTTCAAATAATGTCATGACGCTACGGTGCTATAACATTACGATGTTACAGCGTTATGATGTTATAGAGTTACGATGTCATAGCGTTATGACACTACAGCTCTATAACTCTTTAGCTTCACAGCATCACAGTGCTATGGCACTATAGCGTTATGATGTCATAGTGTTACGAGGGGATTTGCATGAAGACTCCGCGAAATGTTGACGACCTGGCGGCCCGGCTCACGGACGCGGCCAGCAAGCCCGTCCCGCTGCCAGTGGTCGCAGCTCCGCCCCTGCCAACAGCCGCTAACGAACCAGGCGAGCGGCCCGCAGCGCCCCCCCAGGCGCCCCGTGAGCGCCCGGCCAAAGCGGTAAAGCCTGCCGTGATCGACACCAAGGCAATAACCCTGCGCATCTCCCAAGCGCTCCTGAAGCACTACACGCTAGCCGCGGCGGAGCGGACTAAGCGCGAGGGCAGGGTGATTTCGGCTCAACAGGTCATGCTTGAGCGTTTGGCTGGTGAGCCATGAAGTGCGTTTATGTGGGTGGCGGCAAGGGTGGTAGCGGCAAAACCACCACCGCACATTTGCTGTGCCTGGGTGCAATCCTGCGCGGCGAACCGGCCGCGTATGTCCTGACGGACCCGGAACGCAAGGTGAGAGGGGAGGGGAGGCCCTACGGAGTCCTCGATGGCCGTCTGCCCGAAAATCTCGCAAACATCCTGTCCACGTCGCGTGCGACCCTGAATGGCTGGCTCGTCATCGACGGTGGCGGCAACCGCCCGGCCTTCGATCGTGAAATCGCGGCCGAGGTCGATGCGTGCATCCTGCCGTTTCGCGCCTCAGAAGAGGATCTCGATACCGTTGCCCAGGATCTGCTGCGCTTGCCTACTTCCGTGGCCTGGCCGGCCGCCTGGTCGACCAACGCCTTTGCCGAAAGGTCGGCGCAGTTCTACATCGACGGGCTGCTCAAGGCTTTCCCTTCGCGCGTCATCACGCCGCCAATACCCTTCGTGAATTCGGTTGCCGAACTGCTCGGCGCCTCGCTGGGCTCGCCATCCTCGCCAGTGCGGCAGACCGCACGCAAGGTTTTCGATGTCGTGAGCGAGCGCCTGCAGGAACAGCCGATCACCGCCGGCCGCGAAGCCGTGAGCGCCTGACTTACCCACCGCCTACGGGCTCTTGTGATGAGCCCTTCGGCCGTGGATAAGTCCACCACCATTAGCCCCTTGTTCGATCCGCGCCGGAGGCGAGGGCGAACGCCCGCGAAGCGGGCAGGGGAGGGACGCCCCTCGTCCCGACACCTTCAGGACGCCGCACAAAGCGGCGCGCTCAACCTCTGCGAAGCAGCCGCCGGCGGCGGCGCGCAGCCCCGCAGGGGCGAGCGGGGTTGAACGCTTTAGCCGCACCGTGTGGCACCCCCAGGCCGCGGGATGAAGGCGCAGCCTTGATCCTGTGGCCTGCCAACACATACCGGGTCGAGCCGAGCTGGACCCGTCCACCAGGCGTGAGCGTGAGCTGTTGCGTCAGGGGGCGTTACCCGCATGGGCCGAGACACGGCTGTTTGTGGCTCGGTGAGCACAACGAATAGCACCCGGCCCCGTGCGCAGCAGGGGAGACGCCAAGTAGGACACTCCCTTTCCTAGGAGCAGTCTTCGGCCGCCGTGATAGGCTGCACCTTCACCATGAATATTCTAGCTAGCCTGCTGCTGGTCTCTGCAATTGCGTCTGAAGCCAGCTGCAGACGTGGTAAGCCTACGTGGCCGTGGCTAAAGCCTTGAAGCCGGCGCGAAGGGCGTGGGGTTCATTTCCGGATGTGATCATTCACTCGCCGGAGACCCGTGTTAAGCAGCACGCTTCCTACATGGCTGCAAAATCTGGTGATGCCGCAGCGGCGGTGCAGTTGATTCGGGAAACGCTCAATCCGCAAAAGGTCGACGAGCTGCGCGGCTTTCTCGGGTTGCGGCGGCCGCTACTGGTCAGCGTTCATGCCCAGGAGGAAATGGGTGTTAACGCCATTCCAGAGGTTTTTGCGGACGTGCTCGGGAAAGAGTTGGGATTGGATACAGAGAGCCGCATCGTCCAGGCGAACGTGGTGAACCATACCGGCGCCGATGGCTTTTCACGCATCGCGCGCCAGGCGCTTTTTGCCGGCGATGTAGAGCCAGGACGCGATTACGTCATCGTTGACGATTTCATCGGGCAGGGCGGCACCATAGCCAACCTGAAAGGGCACATTGAATCGCATGGCGGCCTTGTTATCGCCGCCGTAGCATTGACCGGCAAGCCGTACTCAGCAAGAATTTGCCCTAGCGCTGAGCAACTTGCTGCGCTTCGGAGAAACCATGGCGAACTTGAAGACTGGTGGGAAGAGCATTTCGGGCACCGTTTCGACTGTCTCACCCAGTCGGAAGCGCGCTACCTTGAACGCTCCCCGGATGCTGACGCCATCCGAAGTCGAATCCTTGAGGCTGAACAAGCAGCTGGTGGCGCAGACCGCTAAGCGGCTACTTGCCGCTTAGCGCAGAGCGCCAAGCTCAGCGGGGCTTGGCGGGCGATTCGATAATTTCTACCACGTCACCCTTGCCGTCGTAGCGGATCAGGGTTCCTTCCTCATCGGCACCCCAGCCGCCTTCGGCTCGCAGCTCGGCCACGCGGGCAGCTTCCTCCGCTGTACCGCCGCTTTCAATCACGGCGTCCAGGTGGACAGCGCGCAGCGTCGCGGCGCCAGGTGATGGCGTTTCCAGATTTTGGTGGTGTCGATCGATCTCGGCCGCAGCGGCATCGCGGGTCAGATCGCCAGCGATGACGCGGGCCTTCACCGATTCATAGAACGGATCGCCGCTCGGGTCCAAGCCTGACAAACGAAGGCTCGCTTCCGCTTCGCGGTAGGTATCGCGTAGCTCGGCCGCACACAGTTTGGTCATGGCTGAATTATAACGAACGCACCGAAGGCGAGCCTCACTTGCACCGGCTCTTACCGGCATCGAGCTGTGGCACCCGGTGCAGCCGATAAACTTATTAGCCCGACGCCGCCGGGGCGGCTACTAGACACCTTGTGTTAATAGGGGTACGGGATATAGGTAACTGGATCAATCAGTTAGCATAGTGCCTGTGTGAATTTAATTTGAATTCACGGGTTTTCGTCCTCCTGCTGGGCCCTTTTCATGCGCTCAAGCAGGCTGTCATGCAATCGCGCCAAGCGTTTGATGGTTCCTTCGTGGATTGCCTTCGGGCACCCAACCTTGAGGCCAAGTTCTGCCTCTATTTCCTTCGCAAACGCCTCTTGGCCGTGAGGGTATAGCTGCCACTCCACAATCAAGGTAATGCCGAAGCGGCGATGCACCAACTCCATGTAGCTCGCTGGGAACATCCGAACGATGAACAAGGGCGTAAGGCCCAGGTGCCGGCACATATCCAGTTTGATTTCGAGTTCCTCGCGGTCCATGTACCCGAGTGTGTTTTTAATCTCGATGCCGTAGGGCAGACCATCCTTGACGAACACCCGGTCTAGGTTGTGCCGACTCTTCGTCCAAGTGCGGCCGTCGTAGCTGCGCACGTTCTTGGCCACGGGCATAAAGCCCGCCTGCGGCAAAGCGGCGTCAAACATCGTTTCGCCGTGGTGCCCGAGGCCCCGCGTAAATTCGCTGTCAGAGAAGCGCAGCACCAGGTTTTCGATTTGCGTTGCCCGCCGCTTCCAGTAGCGGTTCTTGGGCGACCAAAACAGGTTCATCCTGAAGCCTGGGTGCTGCCGCTCCTCGGTCATGATCTGACCTTCGGCCGCCAACTCGTGCAGCGCCTTCGCCGTGATCCAATGGAAAAACGGTTTCTCGAACAAAACCTCAACCTGGCGCTGGTAAAAAACGTCGTCTGGCTTCACCGCGAACAGATCCCGCATGAGGGAGACTTTGGCGACGTCGATCTGCGCGTCCCGCGGGCGCTCCTCCTCCTCGTCCGGCCCTTCCTCGTCCGGTTCGTGGTAGCCGTCAAATTCCTCGTTCTCGTCGGCCATGAGCCTCTTGCTCGGTTGCCAGTCGGGCCCTATGGTGCCGTCAGCGACTTGCGGCCAAAGCCCTGAGTTTTCCGGTTCGGCCAGCGGCCACGCTGCGCCGCTATGATGCCACCTGACCGGGCAAGAGGGCTGACCGGCGGTTCCGAGCCTAAATAGAGGGCAGGCAATGACGCCTGGAACTCAAAAGAGGCACTACAAATGAACCAGAAAACACCGCTTTACATCGATCTTGAAACAATCCAAGACGCATTCACACACCCTTAGCCTTGGTTACGGCATCGAGCGCCCTACAGGCTATGGCCGCACCCGTGATCATGGCCACGATAGCCACCAGCGCTATCAAAGCCACGGGTGAAAGGTTGCTGAGGCCCTGGGCCAGGCTGGCCGTCTGCGCAAGGGTGGTGGGTAGCGTTGCCATTTTTTTCCTGGTTTGTTTGACCTAAAGGAATAATGCCGTCACGACACAGCCACTCCCTGACTCAGTTTCCGGCCGCATCAATAGAGTGCCGTCCCGACCGGAACTTGTGCCCGTGGAAATAGTTCGCCGGTTTAGGGATGGCTTTTGAGGCCGATTTACGCTGAAACGGTGGCGCCCACCTGCGCCCACTTGCACAACTTGCGTGTGCAATTAGCGCATCCTCACGAGCAAAATTTCTAACTGCTCGGAGTTTGCACAACGCCTGAAAGCTGGACCCGTCCACCAGGCGCGAGCGGAGCTGGCGCCAAGCTGTTGCGTCAGGGGGCGTTACCCGCATGGGCCGAGACACGGCTGTTTGTGGCTCGGTGAGCGCAGCGAGTAGCACCCGGCCCCGACCCGAAGGGTGGGGGAGACGCCCGCGAGGTCTACAATCACAACTCGGTAACGGGGAGTAAGGCGTTTGATGGAAAGGGACCACATCGTTCGTGAAATCCAGCGCGTGGCCAAGGCCAATGGAGGCGTGGCACCTGGCTGGCGCAAGTTCGAGGAAGAAACCGGGATTAGATATTACGACTGGTTTGGTCAATTCTGGACCCGCTGGAACGATGCGGTTCGTGAGGCTGGGTGCGAGCCCAATCGCATGAGCGAAGCTTATGAAGACGGCTTTCTTCTTGAAAGCCTCGCCTTGCTAAGCCGCCGTTTAGGACGGGTGCCGACGCAGGGCGACATGCTGCTTGCCGCAAAAAATGATCCCGGGTTTCCATCTGAAAAGGTGTTTCGGCGCCTTGGAAACAAATCGAAACGCGTTCCCAGCGTTATCGCATTTTGCGAGGCAACCGCTGGCTATGACGATGTTGCTGCACTTTGGCGCCAGGTTACATTTCCTACGAACCCGGCCGATGTTGAGATAGTGGGCGACGTTGCACCTGGACCCGTTGGCTACGTCTACCTACTGAAGCACGGCTCGCGCCGAGAGTACAAAATTGGCCGGACGAACAATCCAGTACGCCGGGAAGGCGAGATCGGAATTCAGCTCCCTGAGAAGCTCGAACCAATCCACTACATCAAAACAGACGATGCACCAGGCATCGAAAGCTATTGGCATGCTCGATTTGCGAGCAAGCGCAAAGAGGGTGAATGGTTCGCGCTTACGGCGCAGGATGTTGCTGCATTCAAACGGTGGAAAAGAATTTCCTAAAGGCCCGCCGCACAGAGCGAGCCGCCCGGCCATCCCAACCCCGAGGCTCATTTACGTTTGTTCGCATCGCACCTCCCGTCCATTCAGGGTGCGCGAAAGTCCGGTTCATTCATCACTTGGTCGATGTAGTCGACAGCCTTGATTTTTGCCGCTTCGAGATTTACCTGCCATGCCGGCCACGAGGGACTAAACCCACCTGGTGGAAGTCGTATAGTGACCAGCCAACGGCCCTTTGTTTGCGGCGTCAGCGATATGTCCCAACCTCGGTGCGAAGCGTAATAGCCTTCCGCAGAAGGCCCTGTCTTCGAACCAACTCGCGTCCAATCGATATTGCTCACGTCTTCTTTGGCGCGCCGATAATTCCGGAGCAGCAGCCGGAAGGTCGCCATCATTTCGCCTGCTACCTTGGTCTCACCGGACGCCATTCGTTGAATCGACCGCTCGATAGTAGCAACCGGCCGGTAGTCCCCAAGTTTTCGAAAGTGGACTGCCAGGCTGTGAGGCGTCTCGCCTAGCTCTTTGAGCGTGGCGTTGACGGTGTCCTTCATCAACTCAGGAGAGGGCGGCGGGTCCATCTCGTCAACAAAATCGTCATCGCTCATTGGTTTTCTCAGTGCTGTTTAGATTTTAATGGTATCATATTTTTCCATACATGGAATACTTTTATTCCATGTATGGATTATTAACCCACTGATTAACAGTCAACTGCTCGATCTCCAGGCCGCGGACCGGAAACGAAAAAGCCCCGCTCGATGGCGGGGCTTTTGGGGGTAACTCTAGGCTTGGCACTGCTATTTTCGCTTGCCCCGGCCGACCACATCGAGGACTTTCCACATCACGGCCGCAAACGCGATGAACATCAGCGCCATGAGCTGAGGGTCGGACATCGGCACCAGAGCTTTGGCGGCAGCCGACACGCTTTCCGGAGTCATGGCTCATTCCTTCTGCAGGATGCCGACGCCGCGGCGGCTGCGCTTGTGTGCGTTCTCCGCGAGCCACGCGTTGACCACCTTCGCATCCCATCGAGGACTGCCGCCAACGTGCAGGGTCGGCTCGGGGAAGGCGGTAAGGCCCGGAGCTGATTCCTCCCTGCCGTAGGCCAGGATACCGGACAGAACCGCAGGGCCGTCGATCCTACGCCAGCGATCGAACGTGCTGCGACTGACGCTTAGCTTGGCGCAGATGTCCTCCGCCGTCAGCAGCGTGGTGTTCAAGATGTCGATGTTGTTGGTCAAGGCACAGCTCCCTTCCATTACCGTGCGGATTGTCCCACTATTATCTAGACTCCGTCAATATGGTGCAGACCGTCCCGTTGCCTTGGCGATTGACGACCAACAAGCGGTCGTTTATATGATTGATAAAGGACGTTATCATTCACAAATTAGAAGACCGAGTGCACATTCACCGGGTCGGCCGATAAAACTGGTTGACACGCCAAATAGTCTAAAACTAAACTGCGCGCTGGTTAGCATATATTGGAACTACGCCCATGCCCGTCACCCCCTTCGTATGCGTCCCTATTCACATCTCCCTATACAACGAACTTGTATTGCGTGTTGGAGATCCCAACCGCGACGTTTCACCAATCATCGAATCGATCATCGAGTCCTACTTGGAACGAACTGAGGCCGATGGCGATTGGAGCGCCGCGTACTACGCATGGAAAGAGAGCAAGCAACCGATCGAGGAATTTGAGCGCCAGTTCGGCGACCCGGCGAAGGGCTACTACTGGACCCCGCTCTTTCTCCCCAATGGGACCAGGCTCTCTATGCCTTACGGCGGAACGTCCCATGATGCTGAGATTCGGCACGAAAGGATTTTTTTTGGAGAGACCGAGGTCGCAACCCCATCGGCTCTTGCGTCTCTGATCGCCAGTGGAACGAGCCGAAATGCCTGGAGAGACCTTCGGATCAAGCGGCCGGAGGATGCGGCGTTTCGGCTGGCCGATGATCTGCGGCGGGACGGGGCTCGCAAATGAACCCAGCCTCTTTCTCGCAGCATGCGGCCAAGCGTTGTCAGCAGCGGGGCCTATGCCCACTGGTCATCGATTGTCTACGGCAGTTCGGGGAGGAGGTGCACGACCATCAAGGCTTCATCATCCGGCATTTCACGAAGAAAGCGTTGCGTGAAATCGAACATGCGTGGGGCAGAGAGCCAGTTCGCCGACTGCTCCATGATCAGCGCAACGTCTACGCAGTGTTTTCTCCGGACGACACTCTCGTGACTGCGGGCTGGCGCTCAAAGCGGATCAAGAAATGACCGTCTTATCGAAGGTCACAACCATACGCAGCGGCGCTGTACCGGCCCTCTACGCCGGCGACGATAGAGCCGCCCGCCGCACCCTGGAATTTTTCACCGTCACCATTCGCAACCCGAACACCCGCCGCGCCTACGGCCGCGCCGCGGCCGACTTTGCCGACTGGTGCCAGGCGCACGGGATCTCCGATCTGCAGGCGATCCAGCCGATGCACGTTGCCGCCTACATCGAGGGACTGCAGATGGCGGCGCCCTCGATCAAGCTGCACCTGGCGGCGTTGCGGATGCTGTTTGACTGGCTGGTGGTCGGCCAGGTCATGGCGAGCAACCCGGCGACGTCGGTGCGAGGTCCAAGACACTCCGTCAAAAAAGGGAGCACGCCGGTCCTGGCGGCCGACGAAGCGCGCGCGCTGCTCGATGTCACCGATACCAGCACGCCGGTTGGTCTGCGTGATCGAGCCCTGATCGGGCTCATGGTCTACACCTTCGCTCGCGTCGGCGCGGTCATCAAGATGACCCCCGACGATGTCTACCTGCAGGCACGCCGCACTTGGGTACGCTTGCATGAGAAGGGGGGCAAGCGGCATGAAATGCCCTGCCATCACAACCTTGATGAGTACCTGCACGCCTACATCGAGGGCGCCCAGCTCGCCGGCACGAAGGGCTTTCTATTCCGATCGGCCGCCGGGCGCACCGGGCGGCTCACTGAAAACCCAATGAGCCAGGCCGACGTGTACCGCATGATCCGCCGGCGGGCGAAAGACGCCGGCGTGGCTACCAAAATCGGCTGCCACACCTGGCGCGCGACCGGGATTACCGAATACTTACGCAACGGCGGCAAGCTCGAAGTGGCGCAACAGATGGCGAACCACGAGAGTGCGCGGACAACCGGCCTCTACGATCGGCGCAATGACCAAGTGAACCTTGATGAGGTTGAGCGGATTGTGATTTGATGGAACCAGCTGAAGCCGGCCACCGTGTGAGACATCGCTACTCTCGGAGGATGAAAACGTGCTCGGCCATACGTCCGAAGCATCAAGACATAAAAGGCGGCGTGCTGGCGGGAACACTAAATGGGGCCAGCACGCCGCTACTAGCCAAAACCTTTTAGCGAAGCATCAGCTCAGTTGCGTAGGCGTCTAGAACAAGCTGGTAGGACCCCTCGTTCTTACCGACCTTTTGTGGATCAAAGCGAAACGCGTCGAGAATCACACGATATTTACGGACAATCGCAACAAGGTGTTTGTCCAGAAACTTCTTGGGATCTTGGGACCAAGCGACATGGCCGTCGTCGGTGGTCGTCATCAGCGCCCTCAGTCCATACACGAGGGGCATAATTAACCCGTCGGGATAACTGTATTCCACCTCGTCGTTGCCAAAGTATGAAGTGGGCTTTGTCCTCATGTTGGTGGCCATCTTGACAACCGTGATGTTCCCAAACTTGCCACCGTTCTGGTTATACGCGGTCGGAAAATCCTCATAGATCTTGTCGTATAGGGCGGGAAGCTTGCCTGCCATCACCAGTGCACTCCGCACGGCCTTGTTATGTACGGCACGCGTGTACTCACCGTCCGTTGGCTTTGAAACACGATCATCACTCATCAAGTCATCAAAAAGCTTCGCGCACTCGCCCTTGTTGCGGTAGATGTTCTGCGGAGGAAACGAGGGGACATAGTCAGCCTCAATCTTGGACAAAGGGATCCAAGCCAGTGCGATTAAGTCACGGGCCTTGATCTCGCCGCCATCATTGGTCTTCCATTCAGTGCGCTTGGCAACCTCCGGCGGCAGCGACGCACGCAAATCCTCGTAGAAACCCTTCTTGTTGGCTTTGGTTTCCAGCGTAAGCTGCACGTTGTTGTTACGAGCGGAGCAGATCGACAGTAGCGAGCTATTAAATGCCTCCATGGCCTCATCACTGTCCAGATCGGAAGGAACAAGCACCTCCATCGGCACCAAGAAATCCAGCGCGCCCTCATCGTAGTCGTCATCGTCAGGCCCGATTTTCCTGAGCGCCTCAATTTCCGCGCGATGCTCCTCCCACAGCTCCTTGAAGTCAGGCCACCGCCGGATCTTGCGTTTGATCGCGTAGTCACCGACTGCTTTTACGAGGATATGCGTGCCGAGGGCAAGGGTGTTATGTCCGCCGTCTAGAATCCCTTCAATCTTGGTGTTCTCAAAATTTAGGCGAAAGCGATTACGTTGTAGCCGTTCATACGATGACGCACCAACCAGAATCCCTTTCGTCTTGAAGACAAACAGCTCCGGTGTCTCGGAAATACTTTCGAGAATGTCATCGGTAACCGGTCCGGCTTTGGCCGAACGGGGGTTTGCTTCAAGATCGGCTGCATCAATGACCTGCAACAACTCGCGGGCGCGCACAAAACCGATGATGCGCAGCACGGGGCCGGCAGGCTGCTCAGCAACCTTCTCGAAGCGGACTATCACACTATTGGGGTTCATTCCGGATCTCCAGTAAGCGGATCCGGTTCTGGAATGAGGCAACGGGCTGGCATGTCGCCACCCGCAACCTAAGCCACCATCCGGTAGCAAATACAGTCCAGAACCTTTTCCAGGTTCAATTACCGCCCCTCATCCGAAGGGCGCGTCCGGAGTATAGCCGAAGTCTGGCGTGTGGCGCGTCGACGCGGTTCCGCCTGGTGTATCGGGGGTCAGACGTGCGTCGTTCAGGGTTTGATCATCCGCGCGATGATCGACCAAAGCCAGACCCCCGGCCACGGACGGCATTTGGCCGCCGGGGGGATTTCTGCCGTCGCCGAGGGGTGCGCTTCTCGGTTCCCTCTGCGGGGGGCCACTGTGCGCAACAGATGGCGAGCGGGGGAGCAACTATTTACTGCGCCGTCACACTGACCGTACACGGCTGTTCCTTCCCCGTGCTCTCCGCCTTCTTCCGGCACGCCGCCAGCGCATCCCGATTGGCATTGGACAGCTTCACCGCTGCCTTGAGGGCATTCCACTGATCCGCATCCCCCGCCCTCATCAGCGCCTCGCCCGCGGCCCAGCGATCGTCTTTCATCACCAGGGCCGCAACCCCGGTCTGCCACTCGATCGGCAGCACCCGGGCGATCGGCACCGCCAGCACCATCCCAGCCAGCAAACAGGCCCCACCAATCTTCAACCGCTCCGGCCAGCGCCAGCCCTGGCGATCCAGCTCCTGGCGAGCACCCCGCGCCGCCTGCTGCACGCCGTCAGTCGCGGTCTGGATCATGCTCTGGAAGTCGGTCAAAGCACGGCCCGCCGCCACCGCGGCCGCCTCGACGCCGGCCGGCGCGTATTTCAGCTGCAGATCGTTGGCGACGGCCTGGATCTGGTTCCGGGACTGGCCATGGGCTTTGTTCAGCTCAGCCAAAACGCGCTCGGCCAGCTTGTTCAGCGCCTCGGCCCGATCGGCCTGGTCGTAGCCGAGTCCGGCCAGGGTCGAGACGTGTTCAAACAGTTCCTGCGGGAGTGGCGGCGGGTGGTTATCGTTCATAGTCATCGCCTCGATCCTGATTTCTGTTCCTGGCAGGTGGGGTCGTTTCATTGTCGATGGCCTGTTGCAGGGCGCGGGTCCGCTCGGCGGTCGGCACCATCAGTTCCCGGCCACCCTCGTCGTCGTCCGCAGTTGCCACGCCGCCGGGCTTCGGGCGGCGGCGGGCAGCGATCGCCTGGATGACTTCCGCCGCCGCCAGCCGCGCCGCGGCTTCCGCCTCGCCACTCCGCATCAGTTGCACCAGGTGCGCCCGGAAAAACGGTTCGAAGCGCAGTCGCTGTGGCGGCTTGGGTGTTGCGCTCATCGTCCCATGCCCCTGGATCGGTCGCGGCTGAGCGCGCGCTCGCGTTCCTGCTCGCGCTCCCGCTCGGCATCCAGCTCCGGCGTCTGCGCCTCCTTCGCCAGGCGGTCGGCGGTCGCCACACGCAAGCGCTCCAGCGCGGAGCCGGCACCACGCGCCAGGGCGGCGTCCCGCTTCTCGCGCAGCCGCTCGGCGACAGTCTGGCGCTGGCCGGTTTCGAGTTCCGGCTGGTGCTTGCCCTGGGCGTAGTGGGCCGAGAAGGCCTTGCCCTCCACCCGCGACAGGCGTGCGGCCAGCGCGCCGGCGTCTTTGAAATGCTCCCGGCTGTAGGCGAGCTGCAGCCCTTCCCGGTGCCGGGTCAGGGCCACATAGGCGAGCTGGGCGTTGAGGGTCGGCGTGGCCAGGACGTAGGCCCGATCGACGGTGACGCCTTGCGATTTGTGCACCGTCAGCGCGTAGCCGTGGTCGAAATGGCCGTACTGTTTGGAATCGACCGCCAACACCCGGCCGTCTTCCAGTTGCACCGAAAGCCGGCCGCGCTCGATCGCTTTCACCACGCCTAGCGTGCCGTTTTTTACGGACAAGCCGTGGTCATTCCGGGTGAATAAAAGCCGGTCGCCGGCGGCGAGCGCCAGCCGCCCGGTGGCGGTCTGGACCGGCACGTCCTGGCCCAGCTCGCCGGCGCCGCGGCGCAGATCCCGCACCGCGGCATTCAGCGCCTGGCGCTCGCGGTTGGTGTGCGTGACAAGGAGCTGGGTGAGGGCAGGATTGGCCTGGCGATCCGCCTCCCACTGCGCCAGCAGACCGGTGCGCGCGGCGTCCTGGTTGGCGTACTCGGTGACGTGTCCGCGCGCCCGGTACGCTTCCAGTCCCTCGGCGATTTTGTGCTGCGACAATGCCGCCGATGCCGCCCGTTGCCAGCCCTCGCGCTGCCGCAGGATCTCGCTCAGCCCGGCGCTCGCGCCGGCGGCTTTGGTCTGCACCGACACCGCCCGGAAGGCATCGCCGGCGTCCACCGCATGCAGCTGGTAAGCATCCCCGACCAGGCGCACAGCGGCACCCGATTTCGCCGCGTGATCGAGCAGCTGGGCCATCTGCCGCGAGCCGACCAGGCCGGCCTCGTCGACCACCACCACGGTGCGCGCATCGAGCCGCACATCGCCGCGGTCGAGCTGCCCGACCAGGCGGTGCAGGGTACTGCTGGCGATGCCGGTATCCCGCTGCAAATCGTCGGCGGTCTTACCCTGCAGGGCGGCGCCGATGACCGTAAAACCTTCCTGCGCATAGGCCTCGTGCACCGCCGCGAGGACCGTGCTTTTGCCGGTGCCGGCGGCGCCGTTGACGGTGGCGAGCTGGGCTTTTCCGGTCAGCAAACGGAACGCCTGGACCTGCCCTTCGTTGAAATTCCGGCCGGCCTGGCCGGCCGCTTGGGTCTGCTCGGAGACGCCCTCCCCTACCCTGCCGGCGAGCGCTTTGGCGGTTTCGACCAGGCGCTTTTCGATGCTGAAAAGCTCGCGCGAGGTAAACCATTCGCCTTCCCGGTTGCCCTTGGCCAGGGCGACCAGCTCGGGCGATTGCAGCACCTTCAACGACACCGCTTCGAACTGTTCCGCGCCATCGGTGTTGCGGAAAACAAACTGCTGCAGATCCCGCTTGGAGAACACCGATTGGTTGGCGGTGAGGGCGGCGATGGCCAGCTCCGGCTGCTCCGCCAGGCGCTCGCCATTACGTTCGGCGCGGGCGCGGTTTTCCAGCGTGATCTCGCTCAATACGCCGCGGGATTCGGCGTAGGAACTGATCCCTTTTTTGAGCTGCGGCTCCAGATCCAGGCCCTGCGCGCGGTAACTTCTGGCGTCGATCCTGGCGTCGATGCCGACCCGTTCCAGGTAGGCATTGGCGGTCTCGGCCCACTCGTTGCGCACGTCCCAGACGAAGGCCTGGGAGGAAAAATAACGATCCTTGCCGGCGCCGCCGGCTTCCGGATTCTTCTGATTCCAACGGCGGAAATAGCGGTCCGGATCGCGCTCGATTCCGTCGCGGGTGCGCTCGGAAAACATCAGATGGACGTGCGGTTGTTCCTGGCCGTCGCTGCCATTCGGGGCGTGGATCGCCCACGAATAGGCGTGCGATTCGCCCAGCACATTGCCGACGAATTCGCGTACCAGCTCGACCCGCTGGGCCTCGTTCAACTCACGCGGAAGGCTGATTTCCAGTTCCCGAAATGGGCGGCCGTTGACGCGCTCGAAGCGGTCGGCGGCGGACCAAAAAGCGGAGGGATCGTGCTCGGCCCAGCGCGGCAGATTGCCGCTTTCGGAGGCCTGCAGGTCGTCGCGATCGGCGTATTGACCCTCGCGGCCGATGTAGGCGGCGTGGGCGGCGGCGAAGCCGGGCGAACCGTTTTTGACGGACAGGTGGTAGACGGCCATTGGGCGAATCCCGAGGGATCGACAGCGGGTGCGTTTCGATTCAGAGCCGTTTCTATGCTAGCATAGAAACGCGTAAGCGCGCACTACGTCGCTATCGCTCCTGGTGATCCTGCTGCTGGCGCGCTTCGCTTGCCCTCTTTTGCGCTCTTTCCGCGCTATGGCTTTGGAGGTTTACGGGGTGGCTAAGACTGAGGACTGGCGCATCGGCCGACTGGCATTTCTCCGGGGTTTGAGCCGGCCTTCGGATGCGCAGCGGATGTTGTTGCAGCTGCTGGATCAGCCGGAGCGATCCGCCAAGCAGGCACGCGATCTGGAAACGCTTTGGCGCCTGGAACGTGTCAACGAAAAGGCGGACCAGGCGCGGGTGAAGGCTTACCGGATCGTCAATGAGAAAAGATCGACGGAGCGTAAGGCCAGGGATCGACGTTTGATCCAGCTCGGGGCATTGGCGGAGATGGCCGGCCTGGATGTCGATCGCGGTCTGGCCCTGGGGGCATTCCTGTTTGCGGCCGAGCAGCTGCAGGGGAACCGGGGCCAGGTGTTGGCGGCGGAGTTCAAGTGGCGCGGCGACACCATGCTGAAGGAGCGCGAAGAGGTCAGGAAAACCAAGATGACGCCGGCAACAAAGAAGGTGCCGGCCTAGGTCATGGGCGGGTGAAAATACGCGGCATTCCGATCAACGGCCGGCGATTTGATCGGCTGCGCGCGGATCAAATGCGATAATAGCTGCGCGGTTTTTTCGTGCTGGAAATCATGGGATCGAGCATGGCCAAGTCCAATCTCACCGACCGTCCGGACACTTCGCCGAAGGCTTGTGCAGAACGCGCCGCCGCAGTGAAATCCGCCTACGGGCATAACCGCATCGAGGGTCTGGAACCCAGCCCCAAAGGCCGCGAGGTCCATCAGTGGTGGGTCCGCGGGGAAGTCACCGCCGATGAGGCGGTGGCCATATTGATCAGGCACTACACCGGCCGGACGCAAGCCTGACCCTCGGCCCCGTCGACGCGCACCACGGGTTCAGTGCACGTGCCGAAGATGAAACGTCTGGCGGCATCCCTGCGGGAAGTTGCGGCAGCCATAGAATTCTTCGCCATCGCGCTTGCGCGGCCGCTTGATCATCTTGATGTCGCAGCTCGGGCAGGTCGGCGTGATGTAGTCGTCCCGCGTCACATGCGACAGCAACCGCTGACCATCGGCCTCCGGCAGTTGCGCAAGCAGCCCGTATAGGGCTTCGCCGTCCACCAACTGCAGATGCTTGCCGACCGCGAACTCGCGCGCCGGCGCATGAAAGCCGCTGGAAGTAACCAAGATTCCCATCGGCGCGTTGACGTGATGCATGACGCCAAACAACTCGCGCGCCGTGGCCACCCCCAGCTTGTCCTGCGTCCGCGATTTGCATTGAATCACCGCCAGCAGCTGGTCCGGCGCCGAAGGCCGGTACAGCTTGATGTCGATGCCGCCATCCGCGCCCCGCCCCGTCAGCTCGGCCCGATATCCCTTGGCCTTCCAGTAACCTTCGCACAGCTCCTCGAACCGCTTCCACTCCAGCGCCCGGATCAAGGCCACCGACCAGGTGGGGGCTGACAACGCCTGGGATGAAACAGCCGCCGGCGTCGGATCAGGCATGGCGCGCACCCGATCAAGCACATCAGGATCCGGGTTCGCCCGCGGCGCCTGGTGAACTTTGAGCACCATGCGCCGGGCCGAGGCGGGCGCAGACCAGGCAGCCGCCCGGCGACGCCGTCGCACCAGAACCAAGCCCACCGCGATCAACAGACCTACTCCAGCCAGGATCGCCAGGAGCTTGAGAAACTGCGGGACGTGATGGGTCACCACCAGGTACAACGCCGCGAGACCCACCAGCCCGGCAACGGCTTCTTCAGGCCCCTGTTTTTTTCTGCGCCGCCCCATGGTCTGGATTTTAGACAGCCACGGCCCGCATCGGCGGTTCCGAAAGTCCCCGCCCATAAAAAAGGGCCACCCGGATAAGGGGTGGCCCGAATAGATCCTTTTGCGGGATCTGGAGGAGAGGTTTGAAGCGGGATCCATCGACCCGCGCGCTTCATGGATCTCATTAGGCGCTACATATTGTTGCATCGCAACATACAATTTCTCAGCCTCCGGTTTAGAAAACCTAAGCGTTCTACGCCCTCCCTGCAGCGGCACTGAACTTTCCCACCCGATCACCCTCCAATCCTTTGAACGGTGACTCCCCTGCATCGTTCATGTCCGCCTTCACTCCCTTAGGCGGACCCATCCGACATGTCGGATGCGCCCGGTGGATTTCCCCGATCCGCTGGGCTTTTTTTTGCTTGGCATTGGCTCTGATTGCCAGGGTTACCGCTGTCACGGGAAAACACTTTCGGAGGGGGTATAGTCGGCCCGAACGCCGCCGGTGGACGATCCGCTCAGCGTGGGGGCGCTTGCAGCGGCTGTCGCCGGCCGTGTTCACCACCTCTCAGAATGGGCAGGGTCTCACCCTGCCGACGTGGCGGCCCGGACTTACCCACCGCCTACGGGCTCTTGGAGGAGCCCTTCGGCCGTGGATAAGTCCCACCAGGCGGATCGGCAGCAGCCAGGCTCGCGCGCAGCGCTTCGCGGCTTGCTTCCAGAACCTCCGCGGCCTCGCCATGCACAGCGGCGGCACCGGCCGGCAGGATCTCGCCCGAGGGCATCCTCCCCGTTTCGGCGCTGTCGCGCAGCAAGTTGATCGCCAGCGTCAGGGCGT
>Ga0302314_10000114_pt1 | contig 134709 bp, 107 predicted proteins | sample III_Palsa_N2_3_FD_200533 | JGI IMG/M metagenome (GOLD analysis project Ga0302314, IMG submission 200533) | Peat permafrost microbial communities from Stordalen Mire near Abisko, Sweden - III_Palsa_N2_3 | ecosystem: Environmental > Terrestrial > Soil > Palsa > Peat permafrost | place: Sweden... | reverse complement strand
CGCCCTGTCCTTGTAGGTCAGGGCTAAGCCTAAGGGGTGGGTCAGATTTCGATGCAATTTACCCCTAAAACCCGGGTCAGTTCTAAGTGCACGCTCCCACCCTTGTAGCCGGAAATCCTTGGCCGCGCCTGGCTTTGCCAGAATGTCGCCCTTAGCGGTTGTCGGATCTTTCTTGCGCCTAGGGACGGTTCGCATCGGCTTTGGTGACGGTTCGGACTCAGCTGGATCCGGCCGGTACTCGACCAGCTCCTCGATCCTGTAGCCGAAGTAACGGCACAGCCGCTCCAGGTTGCTGCCTTCAAGGGCCATCATTGCTGATGGCATATGCAGACTGTCTACGCATTCATCCACGTTACCTCCGCTTTGGGCCGCTAAGCGGTCTTCCGGTGCATACTTGCAAAGCGGACTTCGGCGGCGGAGCGTCCGAGGCCTTCCGGAGAGGTCCGTAGGCGTTCGGATCGTTTGGTCGGCGGTTCGATAGATTTTGCAGTACCGGTTTCGCGGGGCAACAAGCCGGGCAACAAAGCCAGAACGGGCTATAGAACGACTTGGTAATCAATCGGTTAGGCTCTAAATTCGATTGAGTCTCTACCACCATTAATTTCCTTTAAAATCAATTATTTGTCCGTGTTTTCTCGACGATCGGCAATCCGCAAAAAAGTTGCTGTGGGCATTTTGCGGGCGCCCTCTGCGGACAACTGCTCCACGACATCGGCCAAGCTCTCGATCTTCGCAGCGCAGTAGTGCGTCGTCATCCGACCACTTTCATGGCCAAGCAGATTCTGCCGATCTTCCAGGCTGTTGATGCTCGCAAGCGGCGCCCGAAAGTGTGGCGCCAGTCGTGGATCCGGATGTTTTCCATTGCAGGGGGCACGGCTTCCGCAACCGCTCCGGACGGGCCTTGGCCGCATCCGTCCCCGCACGCTTCCACGCTGAATTGCAGATCTTTGTCAGCGGCTCGCCGTTGAGCGTAAATACCCTCTCGGATGCTGCGCCACGCGCTTATGACGCAGCCGAGTGCCCGCCCGGCTAGTGAGGAGGGACCGAGTCGACGGTGCGATGCTCAGGACCTTCGTTCGTCAGTCATCACCTTTTTTGGGGCTTGAAGCTCGCCGGGACGTTGGTAAAGCCACGCACGTTCGGGTTGTGAGCACGCTTGAGACTGGACTCATCGATTTCGTACTCCGGCATGCGTTTAAGCACTTCCTCGAATACCACGCGCGTCTCCATCCGCGCCAGCGCTGCGCCCAGGCAGGAATGGATGCCGAATCCGAAAGCCATGTGGTCGCGCGAGCCGCGATGGATGTCGTAGACATCCGGATTTTTGAACTTGTCCGGATCGCGGTTGGCCGAAATGATGCATAGGCCAACGCGATCGCCCTGCTTGAGCGTCTTGCCGCGCATGGTGATGTCGCGGCCCACGCGGCGGACAATGATTTGGGAGGATCCATCGAAGCGCAGCGTCTCCTCCACCGCCTTGCTGATCAGAGCCGGATCCTTGACCAGATCCCGGCGCTGGTCCGGGTGCTGCCAGAGACGGTAGGCCATGTTGCCGATAAGCTTGGTCGTGGTCTCGTTACCGGCGATGGCAAGCAAAATCAGGGTGCCGATCACCTGCTCATGACTGAGCACTCCAAGCTTCTCGGACTGGACCAGGACTCCGATCAGGTTGTCCTCGTGCGGCAGTTCGGCATGCTTCCTGGAATGGGCGTCGAAGTACTGCGCCATGTTCATGAAGCCCTGAACGTTGCGCTCGGACAGCTCATGCTGCTTGTCCTCGCGCGCAATCAGGTCGTCAGCCCAGCCGCGCACCTGGTCCTGGTCCGTTGCAGGCACGCTGGTAAGTCTGGAAATCACATCCATTGGCAGAAAGCACCCCATGTCCGCGACGAAATCGAAGCTGCCGCTCGCGAGGTGGGGCTCGATCAGCGCAACCGCCTTCTTGCGTGTGTAGTCCTCGAGCTTCTGCACTCCGTCCGGGGTCATCAAAGGAGCAAACAGGTTGCGCACACGCGTGTGATCCGGCGGATCGCTGAAGATGAACATCGGGAACGGCAACTTTTCGGTCGAGTCCTTTTCCAGCGAGGTTGCGCCGGTGTTGATGAAGGACTTGAGATCGCGGAAAGCGTGGTTGACGTCTTCCCACTTGGTCAGCAGCCAGATGCCCAGTTCTTCGTTGAAGTACACCGGGTCCTGCTCGCGCAAGACTTGATACTGCGGATACGGGTCCCAGTGGAATTTGTGATCGTAGGGGTCCAGATGCGGTCGGGTCATGGTCATTTCTTTCTCAGGAGTTCATGCCCTGCTCGGGCGGCAGATGGACTTCCAGCCCGTCCATTTCCTCGGTCACGACGACCTGGCAGCCCAGGCGGCTGCGTTTATCGCGGTAACTGGCGCCCTCCAGCATGGCCTCTTCCTCGGCCTTGGCCGCGGAGATCCGGCTGCGCCACCCTTCGGGGATATAGCAATGGCAGGTTGCGCAGGAGCAGATGCCTCCGCACATCCCGTCCACACCCGGAACCATGTTGAGTGTGGCGCCGATCATCAGGCTGGAGCCCGGTTCCACATCCACCGTGTGGCGGGTGCCGCCATGTTCCACATAGGTAATTGCGACCATCGAATGTGAACCTCGTTAGCGCTGCATTGCCCGGTTCACACCGGGCCGTTTGGTATTGCGCACAGCCACCGGCCAAACAGCGTTCCGGCGCACATCTCCCCGGAAGCTTCCGCTACACCATGGTGGCGACGCTGCCCAGCACGACGCGCATCAACTCGGTCTGGCGACGCACCCCGGTTTTCGAAAATATGGAGCGCAGATGCGTCCGCGCCGTATTGCGCCGAATGTGCAGGACCGCCGCCGCTTCATCCATGCTCAACCCCTTTACCAGCTCCAAGGTCAGAGCGGACTCGGTGCGAGTCAGCCCGAACACCTCGCCGATAATATTGGGTTGGATTTCACGTTCCTGATTCGAGTGACGGATGTAGAGCGCGACAGCCGGCGCTTTACCGCCACAGGAAAAGGGTCCAGGAGAGATCGGCCGGACCAGCATCGACAGACAGAACCTGTCTTCGTCATAGCTTGCGGCGACCGCGGAATATGCAACACGGCCTGCATCAAATCGCTGTGCCAGCGCCATGCGGATTGCGCCCCAAAGCCTCTTGTTCTCGGTGGGGCTATTGCAACGAATCATGCCGCATACCGCCGAGATCCCCTTTCTCTCCTGCAACATCAGCTCCGCGCAGCGATTTAACTGCAGGATCTCGCCAGCTTCGCCCAGAATTGCGACTCCGAGCCCGAGACTTTCCACAGCCCCTCGCAATAACCTGAGTTCCACGCTGCTCGACACAGAGCCTTCATAGTCGCGCATCGCCCTGGTGAAATGCGGCAGCAATGCCTGGACGAACTGGATCTCGCCTACGGTGAACGCCCCGGCTTTGCCAGACCGGGCAATTCGCAATCGGGCGCGAAATGCGGACGTAACCAGAAGATCCGCCCCCACGACATGCTGGGAGGCATGCTCACCGGGCGCACAAATCTGTCGTGCCAGCCCCGGCGGCACCTCGCGAAACACCCCACCCGGTGGAATTTCGTTGATGTTGGCGTAGGGCGATTCCGCCGGCAGCGAGACCACGCCGCCAGCCGTGACCACCAGGGCCGCCTGAGTCGACGTGGCCGGCCTGAGCAGCAGTGCAATCCAGGAGGCGCCGAGCGCTTGCCGCAGGAGTTTGAGCGCCCCTTCCCATGGATTTGCCTCTTGCGTGCCCTCATAGATGCTTTCGATCAGTTCCAGATGCCTGGCATCCCGCTGCGCCCACTGCAGATGTTCGCGATCGGTACCGTCGTTTTTTCCGGAGTGAGAGGTGATCGTCATGATTCGACTCGATAGTCAGCCGGCCGGCGGCGCAATCGGCCCCACCACCCAGGTGAACAAATCCAGGAGGAACATGATCAGCATCGCGGTGAATCCGGCCTCGATCACGCATCGGGACAGGCTCCAGGGCTGCCCCTGCGGCTCTTCGTCGAGACGGTAGACATTGGGGAAGCTGACAATGAAATACAAGGCATAGCAGGCCGAGCCGATGCTGAGCATCCGCGGCATGTCCACATACCAGACGTTCTTCATTGCTTCCGGGTTGTTGACGTACAGGAAGGTCTCGGCCCAGGCAAAGAAATAGGACGCTGCGGCGACCGTCAGCACCCACAGCAGCAGGCGCACCGGCCGACTGGCGCCCAGGGTCAGCGTACGCACACGGCGCATGCAGATCACCGATGCGGTGTGATAGACGATGAAGAAAGCCACCGCGTTGAAGTACATGCCCAGGGGTATCTTCTGGAATGTCGCCCGGGCCGTGCGCTCGTCCGGTCCGACCAGGGCCGAGTCGAAGTACAGCGTCACTTGAGGGAAACGATAGCGGATGCCTAGAACCGAGAAGAAATATTCGGTGTGGAAATAGGTCACGAAAAACACATAGACGAACATGTACAGATTGAACTTGAACCAGTAGCTGTCCGCCCATCGCACGCCGCTATCCCGCCGCAGCCAGGCCGGCACCATCACGCAATACGGCACCCACATCAGTACATTCTGGGCGATATGCCAGAAGTTGCCGACATCAAGCCAGCCCATCTTCTGGATCAGTGCGTTGTAGGCGAAGAACAGCGGGATAAAGCTCAGGAAGAACTTCTCTCCCCATGCCTTGTCGGTGTTGCGGGAGAACCAATACCCGGGAATGCGGGCCGAGACGCCCTGCCCCAGCGCGACGCCGTTGCTCACTTATCCGCCCCTGCCAGTTCCGCCTTGATCTTCGAGACCAGCAGGAACAGACGCGAGCCGCGCGGATAGCCCACGTACTGGGTCAGGAATATCGCAATAAGCTCCAGATCCTCGACCTTGAGCTCGCCGCGCTTGAGGGCCGAGCGGATCTGGATGCCGAGGATGTTCTCGTCCCCTTGCGCCGCCGCCACGCCCAGCAGCATCAGGCGCCGATCGCGGATCGACAGTCGGTCGTCCGCCCATAGGGTGCCGAACAGGGTCTCCAGCATGTAGTCGGTGAACTCGGATACGCCGGGCGCCGGAAGCTGCCCGAGGCTCCTGGCATACACCTCGTCGAACAGCTCCAGTCCCTTTTCCCGGCTGTATTTCTTCACCGCGGCTCTCCTCCTGCCAGTGTCGTTCTCAGGCCTTCACTGTGGTCGGCCCGGATTCCTCTTGTGCGGCCAGGACCTCAGGCAGGCGGTCGCGCAGATCGTAGATGGTCCAATCCTGGTTGTTGTTGTGGTATTGACCATTGTTGACCTGGGCGCGGTCGGTGTAGAACTGCGTGTACCAGCGGCGCAGCTTGCTGATCGGACCGTCGCTGGCGCAGAGCAGCGGTTCTGGCCGGTACAGCTTGCGCTCCCAGATATACACATCTTCCATGAAGGCGTCGTAGGAAGCCTTGCAATAGCCTTCCGCCGCGGCGGCCAGCACCTCCGTAGGAAACTGCCTGGGGTCCGCGCGCACGATCACGCCGAACCAATACTCCAGCGTGTTCTCGTCGACGGGGCACCAGGCAGTGAGGATGATGCTGTCGAACTGCGCACTGTCCTGCACCTGCCAGGTGTACTGATAGGCCGGGCCGTGGCTGACCGAGCGCACGTAGAGCTTGTCGTCCTGCACGTCGGCAGCGAGGCGGCGATGCTTGCCCCACATCAGCTCGCCGCACATGTGGCCGTTCCAGATCGGCAGCCAGGTATCGACGTCATAGCCGTGGATCGGCAGCAGATGGCCCTTGTCCACCGTGTTCTCCATCACCTCGCGCGGATGCGTCTTGATGGTGATCTTGAAACGGCTCCAGGCCGGAGTCCAGCCGGGCGAGGCATACTCCTGCAGCGGCAGGATGTCGAAGTCCGGCGCGCCCTGCTCATGGTCGTGCCAGATCAATACGGTGTCGTTCATCTCCTTCACCGGATAGGCGCGGGTCCTGGCCTTCGGCGGAATCTTCTCGCAGTACGGAATCTTCACGCACTGGCCGGAGCCGTCGTAGGTCCAGTTGTGGAACGCGCACTCGATCAGGTTGCCCTTGACTTTGCCGGCGGAGAGGTCCGCGCCCAGGTGCGGGCAGAAGCCGTCCATGCAGCGCACCTGGCCGTCCTCGCCGCGGTAGATCACCAGGCGCTGCCCGAAGTAGTCGCGCGCCTGCGGCTTGCCCGCCGGAAACTCGTCGCTCCAGCCCACCATATGCCAACCGCGGGCGTAGCGCGGCGAGCCGTCCGCCAGGCGCGGGATGGTCTGGAGATTGCGCTGCACGGTGGCGGCGCTGCTGCGCTTGAGCGTGTCGGCGCCACCGACCTCGCCGTTGAAGTCCTTCATCTCTCCTGCCATTTTCTATTTCTCCTTATGCCATCGCGCAATGCGGGCGCCGATGATGAAAAATCCTAACACTCAAAAACATTTCTGTCAAAATGTTTATTTAATGGCAATCCTATCTGCTCAGCCCTGGAGCCGCGCCTGCTTCGCCACCTGGCGGCCGGCGAAGCGCCCGAACAAGGTCACGTCCGCCACCGACATGCCGGAGGCATAGCCTTTCGAGGTACGCGGAATGCCGGCCACGGTGCGCCCTGCGGCGTAGAGACCGGGGATCGATTCGCCGTCCGGGTCCAGCACCTCGCCGGTGGCCAGGGTTTCCAGGCCGCCGAGGGTGAACACCGGCGGGCGGATGTCCTTGAGGCTGAAGCCCATCAGGGCGTAAGGCGCCACCTCCAATGGCCGCAGCCAGTGCGCGCCCTTGCCGAACAGCGGGTCGCGCCCCTGCGCCGCGTGGCGGTTGTAGTAGTCCACGGTGTGCTGCAAGGCGCCCGGCGGCAGACCGGCTTCGCGCTCCACCTCCTCCACCGTCTCGCCCACCGCCACGATTTCGGTCTTGAGGTAGGCCGGCCGCTCGAAGTGCTTGTTGTCGATGAACAGGAAGATGCGGTCCTCCGGCTGCACCGCGGCGTAGTGGCCGAGCCGGGCCAGGTAGATGTCCTCGTTGATGAAGCGCTGGCCCTGGGCGTTGACGAAGATGCCGTAGGTCAGCACCGGCGGCGGGTAGTGGGCGATGCCGACAAAGGCCTCGCCCATGTTGATCGGCTGGCCGCCCGCAGCGGCACCCATCAGGATGCCGTCGCCCATGTCGCCGGGGTTGCCGTGGCGGGTAGCGACAGCGTCGAGCGCGGGAATATGCCTGCGCGTCATCGTCTCGTTCATGATGAAGCCGCCGGTGGTCAGCACCACGCCCTGGCGCACCTTGATGACGATATCCTCGCCGAAGCTGCGCGCCACCAGGCCGCGCACGCGGCCAGTTTTGTCCTGGATCAGTTGCTGCGCCCGCGTATCGAGGCGCACCTGTACGCCCGCCTCCTGCACCCGCGCCGTCAGCGCGGCCATTACGCGCAAGCCACCCTCGTGGTTGGCGTCCGCCGGCAGGTGGCCGTGCGGCACCGTCCTGGCCACGCCGGTGAACGGATGCGCGCTTTCGTTGCCGGTGTATTGCAGCGAGTCGCCGGTCATCGCCACCACGTCGCGGCCGGGGAAGAAGCCGCGCTTGTACTTCACCCCCAGGGCCTCCATCCAGTCGAAGTGCTCGACTGCGTGATCGACGAAGCTGCGCAGCCGCGCCTCGTCGCAGTTCGGGCCGAAGCATTCCTTCAGATAGGCGTGGAAGTTCTCCGGCGCCTCCTCGATGCCGAGGTCGCGCTGCAGCCGGGTGCCGCCGCCGAGGAACATTTCGCAGGCCGACATCATGGTCGAGCCGCCCGGCCCGCTGGAGCGCTCCAGCAGCAGCACTTCGGAGCCGGCGCGCCGTGCTTCCAGCGCCGCGCAGCCGCCGGCGCCGCCGTAGCCGGCGACCACCACGTCGGTGACCAGATCGAACTTCGCCACGTCCTCGTACCGGATGACTCGCTTCACCGTTGCTCGCCTCTTGCTGGATTCAGGCCGTCAATGGGGCCTTCATGAATACGCCTTCGATCAGGCCGAGCAGGTGTTCGGTCATCGGCAGCTTCAGGCCCAGAGCCTGGGCGCTGGCCAGCGCCGCCTCCAGATCCTTTTTTCCGAGCGCGGCGAAGGGTTTGAAGTAGGCCTGCTGCCCCGTGGCAAGCAGCTTCTCGCGGCCGCCGATGAAGGCCTCCATCTGCGGCGTGACCACGCCGTTGGCGCGTCCCACCTCGATCAGCAGCGCCGGATCGAGGCCGGCGGCCACGGCCAGGGCATGCGCCTCGTTCATGGCGGAGAAGGCGGCATAAGTCATCAGGTTGTTGCACAGCTTGAGCGCGATGCCCGCGCCCACCGGGCCGGCATGGATGATCTTGCTGCCGGAGGTGGCGAACACGGAGCGACAGCGTTCCAGCACCGCCGCCTCGGCGCCGACCATGTAGGCCAGGGTGCCAGCCTCGGCGCCGGCGGCGCCGCCGGTGATCGGTGCGTCGATCAGGTGCAGGCCACAGGCCGCTGCATCCTGCGCCCAGCCCAGTAGAGCCTTCTGCGTCACCGTGCTGTGAATGGCGATGATGCTGCCGCGCGCCGCGTTTTGCAGCAGCCCGCCGGCGCCTCGCAGCAGCGCCTCGACATCGGCGTCATCGCGCACGCACAGGCCGATCACCTCGCAGGCTCCAGCCAGCTGCGCCGGCGTCTCCGCCAGCTTCGCGCCCAGCCCCTCCAGCTCCTTGAGCGGCGCCGGGTTCAGGTCGTATACCGTGACTGTGCCGCCCAGGCTGAGCAGGCGGCGCGCCATCGGCTTGCCGATGTTGCCGAGACCGATGAAGCCGACGTTCATGACCTCAGCCTTCCTGCTTCATCTCGGATTCCAGCATCTTCGGCATCGGCATGTTCGGCCGCACCTCGATGAACTCCACCGCCACACCGGGCGGCAGCTCGAAGCAGGCGGCGATGGCCTCTCCCACCACCTCGGGCTGGGTCACGCCGTCCCACTTCGGGCCCTTGGTCAGCCAGTCCTGCATCGCCTCGCCGGCCGCCGCCGGGTCGAAGTTGGCAATACTGCCGGTGGCAACGGCGCCAGGGCTGAACACCGTCACCATGATCTTGTCCGCCTTCAGCTCATGGCGCAGGTCCTTCGACAGGTGCTCTACCGCCGCCTTGCTGGCCGAGTACAGGCCCAGGTGCGAGAACTCGTTGTCGTGGCGGACGGTGGCCGAGGAGATGTTGACGATGCGGCCGCCGCCGGCCTGGCGCAGATGCGGTATCGCCGCCTGGCAGCCGAACAGTACGCTGAACAGGTTCAGGTCCACGATCCTGCGCGCCTCGTCCTCCGCCGACGCCTCGATGCGCCGCGCGAATTGGAAGCCGACATTGTTGATCAAGCCGTCGATGCGTCCCCAGCGCCGGGCCACCTGCCCGAAGGCCGCGACCAGCGCCGCCTTGTTGCATACATCCGCCGCCACGCCCATGGCGCGCTCGGCGCCGAGCGCGGCCACCGCCTGGTCGAGCTTGGCACGGTCGCGCGCGATCAGCGCGACCTTCGCCCCGCGCGCATGCAGCGCCTGCGCCGCGCCGAGGCCGATGCCCTTGGAGGCGCCGGTAATGATGATGACCTGATCCTTCGCGTAAGACTGGCTCATGGCAGCTCTCCTTGGGTAGCGGAGCTCAGGTGCGCATCCACTGGCCGCCGTCGACATTCATGATCAGCCCGGTGATCCAGGCCGCGTCGTCGGAGAGCAGGAAGGCCAGGGCCTTGAACAGGTCTTCCGGCGTGCCGAGCCGGGCGATCGGCATCTGCGCCACCATGCCCTGGATGTAGGCTTCCGGCACCTTGTCGCGCAGCGCCTGGGTGTCGGTCGGGCCGGGGGCGATGGCGTTGACGCGGATGCCCTTGGGCCCCAGCTCGCGCGCCAGCACACAGGTGATGCCGTTGGTGGCGAGCTTGGTGAAGGAGTAGTAGTCGTAGTTCATCCAGGCCGCGGTGGAGGACTGGTTGACGATGGAACTGCCCGCGCCCATGTGCGGCACGCAGGCGCGCGTCATCACCACCGCGCCGAGCATGTTCACGCTCACAACCTTGTTGAGGTAGGCCAGGTCGACTGTCATCAGCGGGTTGAAATCGAGATTGCCGAACAGCGCGGCGTTGTTCACCAGGTAATCGATGGCGCCGTACTTCTCCTTCACCTGTTTTGCCAATGCATTGGCCGAAGCTTCGCTGGACACGTCCACATGGACGAACAAGGCCTCGCTGCCGGACTTCTTTATCTCCGTAGTCACGCGCTCACCCTGCACGGCGTTGATGTCCGCCACCACCACCTTGCAGCCGGCCTTGGCCAGGCCTTTGGCATAACCCTCACCGATACCCTGGCCGGCACCGGTGACCACCACCACCTTTCCTGAAAAGTTCACGCTGTTCTCCTTGAGTCTCTCTTTGCATCTCTAGCTGTTGGGGGGATCAGCCGGGCACGGCCACGGTCTTGGTCTGCAGATATTCCTCGAGGCCGGCCACGCCCATCTCGCGGCCAATGCCGCTCTGCTTGTAGCCGCCGAAGGGAGAATCCGGCGCATAGAAATTGGCGCCGTTCACGTTCAGCGTGCCGCTGCGGATGCGCCGCGCCATGCACAGCGCGCGTTCCGGGCTGCCGTAGATCGAGCCGGAGAGGCCGTAAATGGAATCATTGGCGATGCGGATGGCGTCCTCGTCGTCGTCGTAGGGAATCGCCACCAGCACCGGCCCGAAGATTTCCTCCCGGGCGATGCGCATGTCGTTGCGCACGTCGGCGAACAGGGTCGGCTCGACATAGAAGCCATTCGGCAACTGCTTCGGTTTGCCGCCGCCGCAGACCAGGCGCGCGCCTTCCTTCTTACCGATCTCGATATAGTCGAGCACCCGCGCCTGCTGCCGAGCGCTGACCAGCGGCCCCATGATCTGTCCCTCGCCGCGCGGGTCACCGTAAGGTAGCTGCGGCAACGCATGCTTGAGGAATTCCACACCCTCGGCGTAGCGGCTGCGCGGCAGCAACAGGCGCGTGGTGATGGCGCAGCCCTGGCCGGCGTGGTAACACACCGCGAAGCCGGAGAGCAACGCCGTGTTGAAGTCCGCGTCATCGAGGACGATGTTGGCGGATTTTCCGCCCAGTTCCAGGAATACGCGCTTCACCGTGCCCGCCGCCTGCGCCATGATGCGGCGGCCGGTGGCGGTGGAGCCGGTGAAGGAGATCAGGTCCACCCGCGGATCGGCCACCAGGAACTGGCCCACGGCGGCCGGATCGGCCGAGGTCAGCACATTCAATACACCCGCCGGCATGTCGGTGTGTTGCGCCGCGATGCGGCCGATGAAGGTCGCCGTCCACGGTGTTTCCGGCGCCGCTTTCAACACCACCGTGCAACCGGACGCGAGCGCCGGCGCCACCTTCGCCATGTTGATCTGGAACGGGAAGTTCCACGGCGAGATCGCCGCAACCACGCCCGCCGCCTCCTTCCAGATCAGGCGCTTGCTCGGCACGCCCATGGTGTTCACCACCGGCAGCTCGCTGTCCCAGGAATAGGTGTCGATCAGGCCCAGGTAGTAATCAAGATTGGCGATGGGGCCGTCGCCCTGCGGGCCGCCACGGGTAATCGCCATCGGGGCGCCGGTCTCGGCCGAGGCCTGCTCGCACAACGCCGCCGCCTCGGCCCGCAGGCCGTCGCGCAGCTGCGTCAGGCAACGCTTGCGCAAGCTGCGGTCCGTAGCCCAGCCGCTCTGGTCGAACGCCCTGCGCGCCGCCGCCACCGCGGCCTCGGCATCCTCCACGCCGGCATCCGCCGCCACACCGATGGCGGCGCCGGTGGCCGGCGCGATATTGGGATAGGTGCGGCCGGAGCGGGCTGCGATCAGCGCGCCGCCGATCAGCAGCCGGCTCTCACCGGCAAGGCCCTCGCTTTGGGTCATGGTCACGGTCTCGGGTGATGGTTCCGGTTCAGGCGGCGAAAGGCCCGCGCGGCTGGTACAAGCAGGTGCACATCGGCGGGCTCCTCCGGGCCGGGCGGCCCGGTCGGACGCGCCCTGTTGAGTCAAGCGGCATCTGCTGCACCGCAATAACATTTCTTAGTAAATGTTTTTTGAGGATATAGAAAAGCACTGCGCCAGGCAACTCGTCCGACATGACTAGAACCCGCCTCGGGCATGGAATGGACGCAGCGCCCGCCAGCCCCGCAGCGCTGATGGCGGAAGGACCATTGCAGTGCACCTTCCACGATCCTGCCGCCGCGTCCCGGATGGGCCCGTGGCGGCATTACTCCTGGTGAAAGGCACCGCGCCCGGCGATCAGCGGCAGATCGAGAAAAGTGCGGATGCCCGGCGCCGCGGCGCAGACATAGGGGATGGCATTGACCGCGTGCATGGCGGTGCAGATCATCGCCGGCGCGGTGTGGCCCTGCCCTGCTGCCCGGCGCTCGAACGTCTCGGCCTGCTCGAACACGCAGCGCAGCGAGGGCTCGCCCTCGATGGTCACACTCCACTGCGTGTCGTTGCTGGCATCCTGCGGCTGCGGCCAGCCCTCGCCCAGGTCGTAGGTCGCCACCCAGGTAAGCAGGATCTCGATCAGGGGCCTGCCCGCGACAATGCCGGCGAAGCGGGTCTTGATGCCGCCAATGGTGCCGGGCGGCACCGGGCCGGACTCGATCAGCGCCCCGCCCCGCGTGATGCCGTGCTCCTCGGTCTGCTCGATGCGATCCAGCGGCAGGCCCAGGCCGTCCGCCACCATGTGGATGGACTGGTGGAAGAAACGCATCATCAAATCGAAATTCGGATGTTTGCCGGCCCGCACCTCGGAAAGCTCCCGGCCGAAGCCCAGCATGGCGTGGTTCAGCTCCGGCGAGTTGTAGGTGCGGAAGTCGGCGAATTCACGCACGGTGATGCGCTCGATGCGCCGGCTCAGCACGGACATGGTCAGCGGCAGCACCTCGCCGCTGAATCCGGGGTTGATGCCGGTGCCGTGAACCGAGGCGCCGCCCTTGGCACATGCCGCCTCCAGCCGGTCCACCAGGGCCTGGCCGAAGAATTTCGGATACAGCAGGCCGGAGGTGGTGACGACGTTTTTGCCCGATTCGAGGAAACGGCAGATCAGGTCCACATCCGGCCACAGCGCCATGTAGGAAACGCAGTCCACCTTGAGCGCCAGCGCCTGCTCGATGCTGTCGGTGGCGGCCACGCCCAGCGGCGCGATGCCGGCCAGCGTGCCGGCGTCCTGCCCGGCCTTGTCCCTGTTGTGCACCAGCAGGCCGGCTAGTTCGAGCTCGGGATGTGCGGCGATGCCGGCCACGGCATGCTTGCCGACACCGCCGCTGGCGTATTGCAGCACCCGGTAACGCCTAGACATGGGTACCGCCCTCCGCTTCGCGCCGCGAACCGCGGTACAGCCGCACGATCAACAGCAGCGGCACCATGCCCCAGGGAATGTTGTAGCCGATCACCGCGCCCAAGGCGGTGTGGTACTGGTCCGCCGCCAGCACCTCCCAGCCGAGGTACAGGATCATGGCGTAGATCATCGCGCCGCAGACGGCATAGGCCACGGCGCGATACAGCGGCGTGTCCGCCCGGCCGCTGGCGAGCGCGTAGAGGCTGTAGACATAAAATGGGCTGAGCAGCAGCGTATCGAAAAAGATCAGTAACTCCATCCACAACGGCGCATCGAAGTAGACGCGATCGTACTGTGCATAGCCCTTCCAGATTTTGGCGATGGTCGCATTGGTGCAGCTGTCGTGGCGCAGCCCGTCCCAGCCGCAGTAGAGGTAGAACAGCGGCTCGTGCACGAAGGCCACCAGGCAGAACAGCACGAACATGCAGAAGAAGAAGCCGTCCCAGCGCGGATAGGGCGAACCCTTAAACATGATCGACCGGTGCCAGCTGGCGGCAGCGCGGCAGTGGAAGATCGGAAGCCAGGCGCGCGCCGGGTGGCGCGGCGCACAACGCGTGCAGGCTGTTCACCGCGGCCATGGCGGTGGCTAGGCCCGATGGATTGAAGTCAGGCGCCGCCGCGCCGGCCGCAGCTTGCAGGAAGCTGTAACGCGGCTCGAAGGTACAGCGCAGCGAAGGCGTGCCCTCAATGGTCACGCGCCATTGCGTGTCGTTATCCAATGCCCCTGCCTGCGGCCAATCCTCGCCGAGGTCGAAGGCGGTGATCCAGTACGTCTCCTGCACGATTCGCGGCACGCCCCTGCTGAGACCCTGCCAGCGCCAGCGTTGCCCGGCGATGCTGCCGGCCGCTATGTGCCCGGCGGCGATGTCGTAGGCGCGCGGCGCCAGTGCGAACTCGCGCGACTCGGTGACCTGGTCCAGTTCCAGGCGGAGTCCTTCCGCCAGCGCGGCAATCGATTGAATGAAGAAGTCGCGCATGATCGCAAGGTCGGGAACCTTGCCGGCGCGCACGTCTTCGATGGAGCGGCCGAAACCCATCACCTTGAGGATGTGCGGAGCCGGGTACCTGGCACAGTCGGCATATTCGCGGATATGGATGTGGCGGATGTCGCGACACAGGGCGGACATGGTCAGCGGCAGCACCTCGTCCACCCAGCCCGGGTTGATGCCAGTGACATGGAAGGAGCTCTTGCCCTTGGCACAGGCGCGCTCCAGCAGCGCCGCTGTTCCGGCATCGCTCCAACCCGGAAAGATCAGGCCTGCGGTGGTGACGACATTCTTTCCCGACTCGAGCAGGGCGCAGATTTTGTCCACATCCGGCAGCAGCATCATGTAGCACACCGCATCGGCTTCGATACGCAGGATCTCTTCAAACGACGTGGTTGCCTGCACCGTGCACGCACTCTGAAGGCCCGCAATTGCCGAAGCCGTTTCTCCAGCCCGGCTCTGGCTGTGTACCAGCAGCCCCACCAGATCGAGTGCAGGGTTGCCAAGAATGGCGCGCAGCGCCTGGCGTCCGGCAACGCCTGTACCGCACTGGATGACCCGCAATGGCTGCGATCGGTTCTGCTTCATACCTGCTTGGCCCCGGACGACTCTCACCCCGAAGCGATCCTCCAGCTTGGCTTTGCCGCGTTGCAGTAGCGCGTTGCGTAGCGTGTCGTGCTGATGCGGTCATCCTAGTTCAAGAAAACATTTGTGTCAAAATGTTTGGTGCCGTAAAGTGAGATGCCGGATCGATGCAGTCCGGCGGCATTGATGCCAAGGGACCCAAGCGATAGTCCCGAGCATCAAGCCCTTCAAACCAAGAACGCAAGTCCGCGGCACCGAAGCGGACATCGAGGAGTGCAGATGCGCAGCAGCATTTTTTTTGCGATCGCCTTGATCGCGTTCACGGCGGGCGCCGATGCGATTTCGACTGGCGCCGTCGATTGGCCGACCACCGGAGGAGGCGCGGCCAGTCAACATTACTCGCCTCTGGCGCAGATCCGGCGGGACAACGTGACGCAGCTGACGCCGTTGTGGACCTATCACAGCGGCGACATGTCCAAGGGCGACGCCAATCACGGCGGCACCGCGCTGCAGGTGACGCCGCTGATGATCGACGGCACCCTGTACTTCTGCACACCCTACAATCGCATCATCGCGCTCGATGCGGAAACCGGCGCGGAGAAATGGAAGTTCGATTCTCACGCCAACCTGAAGGGCGTCTACACACCGGTCTGCCGAGGCGTGGCCTACTGGAGCGGCGCCAGGGCGACGGCAAGGGTTTGCGCCAGCCGCATCTTCATGAACACGCTCGACTCGAAACTGTGGGCCGTGGATGCCGCCACCGGCAAGCCTTGCCAGGACTTCGGCAGCGGCGGCAAGGTTGACCTGCTGCAGGGCCTGGGCGACGTGCGCGAGGCAGAGTACTACCCCACCTCGGCTCCCATCGTGGTCGGCGACATCGTCGCCACCGGCGCCTTCGTCAAGGACGGCCAGCGCCTGCATGCCCCCAGCGGTGCGGTTCGCGCGTTCGACGTGCGCAGCGGCGAATTGAAGTGGGTATTCGACCCGGTGCCGCCCGGCATGCACGCCGTCACCGCAGAAGAAGTGAAGAAAGGCGCCATACTTACCCGGGGCACGCCGAACGTGTGGGCGCCGATGTCCGCCGATGCGGAGAATGGCCTGCTGTTCCTGCCAACCGGCAATCCTTCGCCCGACCACTATGCGGGCAAGGAGCGCGGCGCCATGGACTACTACGGCAGTTCCATCGTCGCGCTGGACGCCGCCACCGGCGCCGTGCGCTGGCACTTCCAGACCGTGCATCACGACCTGTGGGACTACGACGTGGCGCCGCAGCCCGTGCTGTTCGAACAGCAGGTGAACGGCAAGACCATTCCCGGCGTGATCCAGGCCACCAAGACCGGACAAGTGTTCCTGCTCAACCGCCTGACCGGTGAACCCCTGTTTCCGGTGGAGGAGCGCCCGGTGCCAGCCTCCACCGTGCCGGGCGAGACCGCCTCGCCCACCCAGCCCTTCGTGACCAAACCGGCGCCGCTCGCCCCGCTCAGCATCACACGGGACGACATCTGGGGCATGACCTGGCTGGACAGGAAGAAGTGCCTGGAGGCGTTCGACCAACTCGACTACAAGGGCATTTTCACGCCACCCTCGCTGCGCGGCTCCCTGGAGTATCCGGGACTCGGCGGCGGCGTGAACTGGGGCTCGGTCTCGGTCGATCCCCTGCATCACCGCATGGTGGTCAACATGCAGGTGGCGCCGTTCACCCTCAAGCTCATCCCTCGCGCACAGTTCAAGGGCGACCTGCATGGCAGCGACCTGGTCGGCATCGGCCCGCAGGAAGACACGCCCTACGTGGTCCAGCGGGGGCCGTTCCTGTCGCCCTACATGACGCCCTGCGTGGCCCCACCCTGGGGCAAGCTGGTGGCGATCGACCTCAACAGCGGCGACAAGCTGTGGGAACAGACGCTCGGCACCCTGCACAACATGGCGCCGCTGATCGGCAACCTGCTCAAGTGGGGCACACCCAACTCCGGCGGCTCGCTGCAGACCGCGGGAGGGCTGGTGTTCATCGCCGCCACGATGGACAAGTACCTGCGTGCCTTCAACGCCGACAGCGGCGAGGAACTGTGGCGATACGAGCTGCCTTACGCAGGGCACGCGGCGCCGCTGAGCTACCAGACCAGGGCCGCCGGCCGGCAGCTGCTGGTGATCGCCGCGGGCGGCCACGCACCGCTGGGCACCGAACCGGGCGACGCGATCATCGCCTTCTCCCTCCCCGGAGATTCCCATTGAGCGATGTGCCATGAAGGAACAGGTTTTCGACGAAACCGTCGATGTATTCGTGCTTGGTCCGGTACCACCCTTGGGCCGGCCGTGAGCTTCGGCTTCCGGGCCGCCGAACACACCCGCAGGAACAGTTCCTGGCAGCCGGAAAACGGAAGGGGAAACCGTCGGTGTAATATGACGGCAATCAACACAAAAGCCATGTCAATGCCCCGACAGCAAAATCCCCTGGGCCGCCAAGCCCAGAAAGCTCAGAAAACCCGGGAAAATCTGGTCAATGCCACGATCTCCCTGATTCGCGAAGGCGGGTTCATGGCTGCCAGTTCCGGGCGGATCGCAGAACGCGCGGACATCACCTGGGGAGCAGCGCAACACCACTTCGGCACCAAGGAGGACATCCTCGATGCCATCCTTGCCCAGTCCTATGAAAGCTTCATCGTCTCGATGGCCTCACCGAGCCTGCGAACCGGATCATTGGAAGAGCGGGTCGGCAAATTCATCGACCGCATGTGGGCGCACTACCAGACCGACATCTATCTGGTGGCGATCGAGATCCTGCTGGCCACACGAGCGAATCCGCAGCATCCGGAGCGGGTCTGGGACCGAAGGCAGGGTGCCGCACATCTGCGCATCGTCAAAGAAATCTTCCACGACTGCAAGCTGAGCCAGGCCAGGATCCAGGAGGCCGTGACTTACGTGCACTTCTGCCTGACCGGCATCAGCATCGAAGGCGCCTTCGAAGCGGAGGTCAAGAACGTCGGTCGACATATGCAGCGCCTGAAAGCGACGTTGCTGCTGATGCTCACCGGCCAGCTCTAAGCCCCTCGCCATCCGCGATTCCAGCGCTCTCGCAAGAAGACGGTCGGATGACGATGGCTTGCCCAATCGCGCATCACACCGGAGCAGACGAGGCTAGAGGCAGAACAGCTGTTTGCGTTTTACCGGGAGGACGATCGGCATGATCGCGATACCTGGCGGCATCAAATGGCTGCGCCTCAAGGAGCAAGCCATTGGCCTAGCGCACGCCATATGTTGTGAACCGTATCTGGCTTGCTCACCCGATTCGACGTGCGTCCCCGGCAGCTTCCGACGAGCGGAGTGATTGAGCCGTCCAAAATCGACAACCGGCACTGCGGCCTCACCATCCTTCGCGTAACAATAGGTACGGGGCATTGGTGAAGGCTGGCGGTCACGACCTGAATCCATCGTCATATATTTCCCGGCTGCTGGCGCTATGGAGGCGTCCATATCTCCGGGAGTGCTTGCCTGGCGATCGTGTCGCCAAAGCCCGGTTTGCGGTTGGTCCGATCCATGAGGTTTCAACACTTGGGGAGTTCAAATATGAAGTCAGCTTGCTATCGGCAGCACGCGATTGCATGTTCATTGCTTGGCGCCGCGCTGATCTGCGCACCGGCTTTTGCCCAAGACGAACCAGTAACCGGGTTGTACGTCGGGAGTGCCGTCGGCGCCGGTCGCCCGCTCGCCATCGGCGACAACAAGTCGGGAATTCTTCCCACACTTTCGGCGGGCTATGCCTTCGCCAACGGACTGCGGCCGGAACTGGAAATCTCCTACCGCTATAACAGCAAGAACGGCGGCGCCGAGCACGCCACCAGCGCCATGGGCAATCTCTGGTACGACTTCTGGGAAGATGGCTACTACTTCTATGCCGGTGGCGGTTTTGGCGGAACGCGCCTGAGTGCGAGCGGCAATGGAGTCAACGGCTCCGACACCTTGCCGGCGTGGCAGGCCGGACTCGGATTCGGTCACTCGATCACGCAGAATCTCGCGCTGGGAGTCGACTACCGGCATCTGGCCGCATTGGGCAAGCCCAGGTACGACATTCAGGGCCAAAGCTTTGATGGGCTGCACTACATGACCAACGCCGTATTGATCGAATTGCGCTATTCGTTCGGCGGAGGCTGGGGCAGTCCGGTGTCCGTACCAGAGGCACCGGTGCGGGTGGTTCCGGTGAGCCCGAACTAGACAGGCGCATCGGCATCGCGAGCCCTCTGGCGCCGCCATTGGGGGCTCGTTTCCGCCGCCCGCGATGCGCCGCATTGCGGAAATGGTGGAGCCGCGAGGATTTGAACCTCAATCTCGACGATGAACCGTCGCGCTCTGCCGTTGAGCTACAGCCCCATTTGCCTTGCTTGATGGAACAAGGCCAATTTACAACTTCCCGGCTTGCTGGGAGCTGAACAGCCTTGAATCGATTGCCGCCATTCGGCCCGGTATCGATTTATCGATGCGACCAGCCCGCGACCGGCGCACGCTGCAGGCGGCTTTGCGGAATCAGGCTGCGCATGCGCCGGGCGAAGCTGCGCAGACACACCTCGTTCTCGCTCAATGGGCCGACACTGCAGCTGCTCGACGCCATACCCGCCTGCACCCGCTCGATCAGCGCCTTGTCCTCCAGGTTCACCTGCCGGTTGATGCGCCAGTTGAGATAGCGCGCGGCACGCATCTCGCGACGGCTGTCGGGATGCACGTAGGCGATTTCGCGGATCAGGGTTTCAGTGGATGACAGCGGCAGGAACTGCATGAAATCGATCTGGTCCGGGTATATATCGAAGGCCAGGTTTGGCCACAGCTTGAAATAGGTCCACAGGCGCTGCCGTTGCGGCGGCAGCTGTTCCACTGGCGGCAGGAAATGCTGGTAGAGGCGTTCGGACCAATTGCTTGATGGCGCATCCAGCAAGGTGCCCCACATCTTGTCCACCCAGGTCTGAGCTTCAACGCCGTAGCCCTTGCCGAACAAACGCGTCAGGCCGGGATGGGCGACATTGATATGCAGGCCGTCCGAATAGTTGTCGGCGACGTTCTTCCAGTTGACCTGCCGCGGCCGCAGTGTGACGCGCCCTTGTGGAAGCAGTTCCTCCATGCGGTAAGCCGCGAGCTCGCCGGCATAAGGCACCATCATCTCTCGCACACTGGGCAGTCCAGGCTGCAGACGTACGAAGATGAAGCCCATGAAGACTTCATGCTCCAGCGGCACCAGGCCGTGTTGCCGCGGATCGAGGCCGGGGAAGGTTTTCAGGTGCGGCACCCCGACCAGGCGGCCGTCCAGCGCATAGGTCCAGTGATGATAGGGACAGGTGATGCGACTGCCGCAATTGCCGCTGGAACCGTCAAGCAGGCGCGAGGCGCGATGGCGGCAGACATTGTGGAAGGCACGCACCGCGCCGTCTTCGCCGCGCAGCGCCATCAACGACTCGCCGAGAAAATCGAGGCTGTGGTAGTCGCCGCATTTTGGAATGTCGTTGAGATGGCAGACCAGCTGCCAACTGCCGCGGAACACCGCCCTTTTCTCCGCTTCGAAGAAGTCGGCATCGTGATAGATCCAGGCCGGCAGGCTCAAGCCTTCCTCGTCGACCCTGGGCAGCGGCGTCGTCTCGGGGATCAAGGCACTGCTCATCGGGGCATCCTCTCAATCCGGTCGGCGGTACAGTAAGCTAGCGATCAAACGAGTTAAAAGCCAGCACCGGCCCGATACGGCATTCGGGATGGAGAGCGCAGACCAGATGATCCGCAATCGCAAGGTTGGCCCATTCCTGGCTACCGCCCTGGTGGCGAGCAATATGGTGGGTTCGGGCATCTTTCTGCTGCCGGCAACGCTGGCCAGCACCGGCAGCATCACCATCATCGGCTGGTTCATCGCCACGGCGGGCGCGCTGCTGGTGGCGGTGGTGTTGGCCCGGCTGGGGCGCATCTCACCGCAGGCGGGTGGTCCCTGCGCCTATGCGGCCGATGCGCTCGGCCCCTACATGGGCTTCCAGTCCACCACCATCTACTGGATCTCCTGCTGGTCCGGCAATATCGCCATTGCCGTCACCGCCACCGGCTACCTGGCCAGCTTCGTCCCGGCCCTGGCCCTGCCCGCACAGGGCGCCGCAGCCAGCGTCGGCCTGATCTGGCTGCTGACCCTGGTGAACATCCTCGGGCCGCGGCTGGTGTGCCAGATCGAGTCGGTGGCGATCGTGCTGGGCCTGATCCCGATCCTGCTGATCGCCACCGCCGGCTGGTGGTATTTTGATCCGGCGTTGTTCAAGGCTTCGTGGAATATGCGCCACGAACCGGTGATGACCGCCGTGCCGAACTCCCTGGTGCTGGTGTTCTGGGCCTTCACCGGGCTGGAGAGCGCGTCGGTGGCGGCGGCCGTGGTGGAAAATCCCGCCCGCAACATTCCTATCGCCACCATCGGCGGCGTGCTCGTCGCTGCGCTGGTCTACGTCACTTCCTGCAGCGTGATCATGGGCCTGATTCCGGCGTCTGCCCTGGCTGCCTCCACCGCCCCATTCGCCGATGCGGCGAAGCTGGTGCTCGGCCCTGCGGCCGGCGCCTTCGTCGCGGTGATGGCCCTGGTCAAAACCGTCGGCACCCTGGGCGGCTGGATTCTGCTCACCGCACAGACCGGCAAGGCCGGCGCCGATCGCGGCCTGTTTCCGGCCGTGTTCGGACGCGCCGATCGCTACGGTATTCCGGTGCCGGCCCTGCTGCTGATGGCCGCGGTGATGAGCGCCGTGGTGTTCGCCACCATGTCGCCGACCATCGGCGAGCAGTTCGGCAAGCTGATCGAAGTATCGACCATCTTCTGCCTGCTGGCCTATGTCTATTCCTGCATCGCCTTGTGGCACCTGGACCGGCCCGGCCCGTCCGTGTGGGCCCACAAATGGGTTTTCCTGCGCTACCGCGTGCTGGCCGCGGCGGCCTTGCTGGTCTGTGTCTGGGTCATCGTTGAATCGGACCGCGATCTGCTGCTGCTAACGGCTGCCACCGTGGGCCTTACCGTGCCACTGTACTGGTTCCTGATCCGGCCGCTGTGGCGTTCGCACGACCTCGCCCGGGCCGACCGCAAGGCATCCTCCAGCAGTACCACCTGACGGATGCACCGGTTTGGTATTGAATAGCGCCAGACATCGACATGAAACCCTGATCTTGGACAACAGCACACCAGCACCGCGGCGCGAGGATTTCGTGCAATTCGACGACAGCGATCCGCTGCGGCATTTTCGCCAACGCTTCGCCCTGCCGGCCGGCCTGATCTATTTCAACGGCAACTCGCTTGGGGCCCTGCCCCGCGATACCGCGCCGCGACTGGCAAAGCTGATCGAGCAGGAATGGGGGCATGATCTGGTGGGCGGCTGGAATGCGCACGGCTGGGTCGATCTGCCGCAGCGTCTGGGGGACAAGATCGGGCGCCTGATCGGCGCGCATCCCGGCGAAACCATCGTCGCGGATTCCACCTCGGTCAATCTGTTCAAGGTGCTGGCGATGGCCCTGCGGTTGCGCCAGGAGCGGCGGGTGATCCTGAGCGAACGCGGCAACTTCCCCGCCGACCTGTATATCGCCGAAGGCCTGATCGAAATGTTGGGCGACCGGTACGAACTGAGGTTGGTGGAAGCCGCGGAAGTTGAAGCGGCAATCGACGATAAGGTCGCCGTGGTGATGCTGACCCACGTGAACTACCGCAGCGGCCAGATGCACGAGATGCGCCGCATCACCGAAAAAGCCCATGCTGCCGGTGCCTTGACGGTATGGGATCTGGCGCATTCGGCCGGCGCGGTTCCGCTCGCCCTGGCGGATGCGGGAGCGGACTTCGCTGTCGGCTGCGGCTACAAATTCCTCAACGGCGGTCCCGGTGCGCCCGCCTTCCTCCATATTGCGGGCCGCCACCAGGCCCAGGTGCGCACGCCGCTGAGCGGCTGGTTCGGGCACCTGCGGCCATTCGCCTTTGAACCCGGATATGTCCCGGCGCATGGCGTGACACGGGCATTGGCAGGCACACCGCCGATCGTCGCCATGACGGCACTGGAAGTCGGCGTGGATCTGATGCTGGAAGCGGATATGACGCAGGTGCGCGCAAAGTCCTTGCGTCAGTCGGAACTGTTTCTGGATTTGTTCGACCGCTATCTGAACCGTCATGGCTTTGAGCTGGTATCGCCGCGCGATGGCGGCCAGCGCGGCAGCCAGATCTGCCTCAGTCATCCACAGGGCTGGCCGATCATGCGGGCCCTGCATGGGCGCGGTGTGATCGGCGACTTCCGCGCACCCGATGTGCTGCGTTTCGGCTTCTGCCCGCTCTATCTGGGCTACACCGAGATCTGGGACGCCGTGGCGGCACTGCGGGACATCATGCAAAGCGGCGAATGGCAACGCGCCGAGTACCAGCAAGCAGTCAAGGTGACCTGAAGACGGCGCCGCGACAAAGATTACCGCACGGCCTGGCCTACCGCCGTCAGCAAGGCCTTCCAGGCCGATCCCCGAGGCACAGCAGACTCGAAGTGCCCATTGCCCGGCTGCTCCTGCAGCCTCACCTGATCACCTGCATGCGCGGCGGCAACGGCATAGCTGCGCACCGATTCCACGCTGACAATCGGGTCTGCCCCGCCCTGTATCAGCCATTGCGGCACCCCCAGCGGCAGCAAGGCCATGGGTGAGGCTTCGGCGTAGCGGCGCGGCTGGGTCTGCGGCGTGCCGTCCATCAGTTGGTCCACCGCGGCGTGGCAACTCTCCGCCGGTCCGATGCGATAGGTGCCGAGATCGGTGATGGCATCGAGACCGATGGCCGCGTGAATGCCCAAGGGGTGCGGGCTATACAGCGGGCTGTCCGGCGGCAGCTTGCCGCGTGTCGCCAGCCACAGCGCAAGCTGACCGCCGGCGGAATGTCCCAGCGTAACAACCCGGCTCAAGTCGAGGGGATGCTGCTTCGCCAACTCCGCCAGATGGTCGGTGGCCAGCGCGGCATCGCGCAAGGTATTGGGCCAACCGCCCGCGGCGTCGCCGACGCGGCGAAATTCCGGCGTCCAGGTGGCATAGCCCCGCTCCGTCAGGGCGGCAGCGAGGCGCGTCATATAGCGGTAGTCGAACTGGTTCAACCAACAGCCGCCATGCAGCAGCACGATCACCGCAATCGGCGGGGTATTGCCGCCGGCTTTCACCGGCAGACGCAACTCACCGAACTGTTCGGGATCATCGCCATAGGCGATCCGCTGTTCCGAAGCGGGCAGCGGCAGCGCCTGCACCTCGGCCCAGGACAGCGTGCCGGCGAAGGCCATCGGCGGGCAGAGGCCAATACCTATCATGGCCAGCAGCACGCCGCGGGCCATCACGCGCAAGCGGCTCAGGCCCTGCACCGGGCTGCCCCAAAACTCATTGTCCGGCCTGACAACCAGCGAAGACGCTCGCCGGAGTCTCACCCGCTTGCGTATGCTCGGCGAAAACCGCATTCGAGCAATAGGTGGCAACCGGAAAGTAGTCGCCCATGATGCTCTGCGGCGTCGCGCCAGCCGGCACATCAAAAGCGGACTGCTTGAAATTCGGCGACGGCAGCATGTGACGGAAGATCGGGAACCCGACATTGGTGGTGCCGTACGCCAGCCAGTTGAATCCATACTGAGCGGTTGCGTTCGCCGGGCGTTTGCTCACCACCGAGATGACGGCGTTGAAAAAACCGCCGCTGTCGAGCGTGGCATCCTGATCCTCGATGCATGAATAGGTCTCCGCCGAAAGCATTGCATTTTCACACAGGGACCAATGGCGCAACTGCGGATCGGAGCCTGCGCCGGCCTGTGTGGCAAAACTGGGGGCGCGCACGCGCATCAGAATCAGGTCGCCGGCGGTTTGCGACAGTTCGGCGTACATATAGCGATTGTCCTCATTGACCAGGATGTCGCTGGTGCTGTCGCGTAGCAAAAACACCGGCGCGGCCGGAACCGGCTGGGCCGGGATGGCGCCGGGGCTCTGCGGCAAGCTGTTGGCGACGTCCGAAGCGGCGGAGAAGGAACGCCGTTCGGTGTCGCGGGCGCCGATGCCGGCATCGCAGATCAGCGTGGTGTCGATGCTGGCCAGAGGCACGTCGCCCTGCGCGGTTTCCTCGTAGACGGTCGGCAAGGGCACGTCGCCATGCTGCGCCACGGTGATGCCGGAAAATGCGTTGTAGACGCGATATACCAGCACCACCTGGCTGCCAATGGTGATTTGCGTGGGATCGACATAGATGGTATTCGCGGCGGGACTCGCCGGCTTCGCACCATAGACCAGGTAAGCGGTGTACTGACCGCCAGGCTGGATCGCGGTATTGACCGTATTGACCCCGTTGAACGGCGACTGGCTGCCGGCATCGGGCGCGACTTCGTAATCCGCCAGTTCGTCGAGCTCCTCGCTGCCGCCGTTGTAGAGCTGATAGGAGAAATTGCGCGCCGCCGGATACTGCCCGGCAAAACGGAAACGGGTTCCCACCGGAAAGCCCGGCGACAGAATCACCTGATAGTAGCCCGCCGCCAGATCCAGATAGCCCCAGCGCAGGGCACCAGGAGGCGTATTTGCCTCGGGCGTGCCGTTGGCGACGCGCCAGTTGCAGGCCACTTCGGTTTTCGGCGCGGTGCTGAAAATCGGCGGATCCGGCGCATCCGGCGGCGGCGCTGTGCTGCCGCTGGTTCCGCTACTCGCCGGACTCACATCGGAACTTCCCGAACACGCCGACAGCAGCAAGGCCGCCAGCATTCCGAACGCAAGCTTCTGCACGTTTCGCCCAAAATTCCGCATACGGTCCCCTCCCCCAGCTTTTATCACTGTGCCCCGGGCAACCCATCCAGCATCTTGCCGCTTTCCACCAGGATGGGTATCCGCCGATCGAATGGCCGGCCTTATGGATACTGTTCATTCTGCCACAGGCATGGTGATTTGCGATTTTGAGGGCCTGAATGGCCGCTGCGGCCGGTTAGCCACGCCAGGATCCGCGTCTGCCGCACCGTATCCCAGCCACCGATCCGATTCCTGCTGCCCGTCGCAGCGGGCCGTCGCGGACTAGGATCTGGCCGGCCGTTTCACCCGGAACCAGGCGGCATACAGCGCCGGCAGAAATGTCAGCGTCAACAAGGTGGCGGCAATCAAGCCGCCCATCAGGGCGATCGCCATGGGACCGAAGAACACGCTGCGCGACAGCGGCACCATCGCCAGCACCGCAGCCGCCGCGGTCAGCCAGATCGGGCGGAAGCGGCGTACGGCGGACTCGACGATGGCGGTCCATTCGTCATGACCGTCGGCCACGTCCTGGCGGATCTGATCGACCAGGATCACCGAGTTGCGCATGATCATGCCGCCCAGGGCGATGACGCCCAGCAAGGACACGAAGCCGAACGGCGCCTGCGTCACCAGCAGCGCCAGCGCGGCGCCGATGATACCCAGCGGGGCAGTCAGGAGCACCAGCACGGTGCGGCCGAAGTGCTGCAACTGGATCATCAGCAACAGCAGGATCACCACCGCCATTTTCGGCATTTGCGCGTTGATCGAATCGTTCGCGATCTTGTTCTGCTCCAGCGCGCCGGAAATCTCGATGCTGTAGCCGCTGGGCAGAGTGGCGCGCAGCGGCGCCAGCTCGGCATAGATCAGGTTGGTCACATCCGGCGCCTGCATGCCGTCGATGGCTTCGGCCTCGATGGTGATGGCGGGCTCGCGGTTGCGGCGCCACACCACGCCATCCTCGAATTGCGCCAGCGCGCGGCCAAACTGCGAGAACGGCACCGATTGTCCGCTGGCAGTCGGCATATAGGAATCCCTCAGATCGCCCAGGCGGTCGCGTTCCTCCAGCGGCTGGCGCGCCACTACGGCGATGTTGCGGTTGTTCTCTCGGTAGGTGCCGATCTGGGTGCCGGACAGGATGGTTTGGCCCGCCCCGCGCACCTGCTCGCTGGTGATGCCGAGCACGCGCAGTTTTTCCTGGTCGAGTTCGTCGCGCAACACCAGGATCTTCTCGTGCCAGTTGTCATGCACGTTGATCGCATAGGGATTGGCGCGCACCACCTGCTTGGCCTGCTCGGCGTAGCCGCGCACCAGCTCGGGGTCCGGCCCCATCACGCGGAACTGCACCGGCCAGCCCACCGGGGGACCATTGGGCAGGCGGTCGATGCGCGGCCGCACTTCCGGGAATTCCTCCGCCAGCCAGTGAATGAGCTTCAGCCGCAGGCGCTCGCACGCCTTGATATCGCGGGTGACGATCATGAACTCGGTGAGATTGGTATTGCGCAGCTGCTGATCGAGCGGCAGATAAAAACGCGGGCTGCCGGAACCGACATAGGCGACGTAGTCCGCCACGTCCGGATCCTGCGCCAGCTTGGCCTCCATGCGCTTGGCCACATTCTCGGTGGCGGCGAAACTGGAACCCTCCGGCAGCCACAGGTCGGCCATGATTTCCAGGCGGGTGGAATCGGGAAAGAACTGCTGCGGAATGAAGCGGAAGCTGAACACGCTGAGCGCGAAGGCCACGGCGGTGACCACGATCACCTTCCAGCGATGCTCCACGCACCAGTCGATAGTCCCGCGCAGGCGCCGATAGAACGGCGTCTGGAACAGCGTATGCGCTTCCTGCGGATGTGCCTTCAACAACCAGTGGCCGATGAAGGGCGTGAAATAGACCGAGGCGAACCAGGAGATCAACAGGGCCATGCCGACCACGGCAAAGATCGAGAAGGTATATTCGCCGGCCGAGGACTTGGCCAGGCCCACCGGCAGGAAGCCGGCGGCGGTGATCAATGTGCCGGTGAGCATCGGGAAGGCGGTGGAGGTATAGGCATAGGACGCCGCCTTGAGTTTGTCGTAGCCTTCCTCCAGCTTGCGCGCCATCATCTCCACCGAGATCATGGCGTCGTCCACCAGCAGGCCCAGCGCCAGCACCAGCGCGCCCAGCGAGATCTTCTGCAGTTCGATGCCGGCGTACTTCATCGCCACGAAGGTCACACCCAGCACCAGCGGGATGGTCAGCGCCACCACCATGCCGGTGCGCAGCCCCAGGCTGAAGAAGCTGACCACCAGCACGATGATCACCGCCTCGGTCAGCGAGCGCAGAAACTCGCCCACCGCGACATGCACCACCGCCGGCTGGTCGGTGATCTGCGCCACTTCGATGCCCACCGGGAAGCTGGCATGGAGCTGTGCCAGCATGCTGTCGAGATCCTTGCCCACCGCCAGCACGTCGGCATCGTGCTGCATCACCACGCCCAGCACGATCGATTCCCGGCCGCGCTGGCGAATCTTCATCACCGGAGGGTCCTGGTAGCCGCGATAGACGCGGGCGAAATCGCCCAGGCGCAGACTCTTGCCGTTGACGCGGAACCGGGTGTCCTCGATTTCCTGAATCGAGTTGTAATGCCCGCCGACACGGACGTAGATCGCCTTGTCGTCGGTGTTGAGCTGTCCGGCCGGAGCGATGGTGTTCTGCCCTTGCAGCGCATCGCCGAGCTGCTGGAAGGTAATGCCCTGCTCGGCGAATTTGCGGTAGGAGAACTCGACGTAGATCTTCGGGTCCTGATCGCCGAGCAGATCCACTTTCTCCACCCCGGGCACACGCTGCATGCTGTTGCGCGCCTGGTCGACGTAGTCCTTCAGTTCGGCATAGCTGAAACCTTCCGCATGGAAGGCATACATGGCGATGTAGGTATCGCCGAACTCATCGTTGAAATAGGGCCCGGCAACACCGCTGGGCAGATTGGCCTGGATGTCGCCGATCTTCTTGCGCACCTGATACCAGGCGCCCGGCACCTCTTTCGGCGGCGTGTCCTCGCGCAGCACCACAAAGACCTGCGCCTCGCCCGGCTTGGAATAGCTCTGCGTGTAGTCCAGCCAAGGCGTTTCGGCCAGCTTTTCTTCCAGCTTGTCGGTGACCTGCAGCTCCATTTCCTTTGCGGTGGCGCCGGGCCAGTAGGCGCTTACCACCATCAGGCGGAAGGTAAAGGTGGGATCTTCACGCTGCCCCAGATTGGCATAGGCGAAGACGCCGCTGACCACCAGCAGCACAATCAGGAAACGGGTGAACGAGACATGCTCGATCGCCCAGCGCGACAGATTGAAACCACCTTCCTGCCCTGGCTTCATCGGTCTAACCCGATGCTGCCGTGTCGCGCGGCATCAGCTTGACCTTCTGCCCCGGCAGCAGCAAAGGCGCACCAGCGGTGACAACGACGTCGCCATCCTTCAGCCCATCAGCGACCAGGAATTCGTTGCCGTCGACACCGGCAATGGCGATCGCATGAAATTCCACCGCCTGCGTTCCGGCGTTGAATACCCACACGCCCTTTTTGCCCTGCTGCTCGACCATGGCGCTCAGCGGCAGGTGGATCAGTTTGGGCAGGCCGCTAAGGGGAATGCGCACGCTCGCCGTCATGCCCAGCTTCATTTCCGGCGGAGGCTGCGGCACCGACACGCGCAAGGTATAGGTGCGGGTGGCGGGATCGGCGCTGGAAGCCAGTTCGCGGATCGTGCCGGGAATCTGCGCGCCGTTGCCGGCCCACAGCGAGACCTGCACCGGCATGCCGACGCTCATCCGCGCGACCTGGTCTTCCGGCACGCTGGACGCCACTTCGATCTCGCCGGAATGGGCCAGCCGCAGCACCGTCTGCCCGGCCGTCACTACCTGTCCCGGTTCGGCCAGAACCGCAGTGATGACGCCGTCGTGATCGGCGCGCAACTCGGCATAGCCGGTCTGATTGCTCATGCTGCGCAGCTGCGCGCGGGAAGCCGCTACCTGCGCCTGAGCCGCCTGATATGTAGCCTGGTAGTGATCGATCCCGGATGCGCCGATGACGCCTTCGTCGAACAACTTCTGGTTGCGCTCGTAGTCCGATTTGGCCACGGCGAGCTGCGCGTCCAGCGCCGCCACCTGGGCCCGGCCGCTATCTTCGCTCAGGGTCAGGTCCTTGGCGTCCAGGCGCGCCAGCGACTGTCCGGCCTTGACCGTGTCGCCGACGTTGACGGAACGGCCGAGAATCTTGCCGGAGACGCGGAAGCCCAGATCCGATTCGTAGCGCGGCCGCACTTCGCCAGCATAGGTGTTGCCGGCATCGCTGGCCCCAGCGCTGACCACGATGGTGCGCACCGGGCGGATTTCCTCCGCCTTGGCGGGCGGCTTGCCACAGCCGGTGACGCCCAGCAGCAAGGGGAGCGCGACGGCGAGCAAAGCGAAGTGTGGCCTCATTGTTTCCAACTCCTTGAAGGCGGCGCCTGCGGCGGCCTGCCTTGTATTTACTGCTGACTGTTTTTCGTTTTCGTCATCATGGACATCCTGTCCAAGCCACCCGTCATCCATGACGGGACTGTTGAAACAAGCACAGCTAGGTCTTTTTGCTGCGCAGGGCTTCCAGCAGGAAATCGGCCATCAACTCAGCCTGCTCGCCCTTGTCTTCCGCGAACTTCTCCGCCACCAGCTGCGGGTGGCAGAACGGCATGATCGCGTTGAAGACGCAGGTGCCGCGCGCCTCGACGCCCTTGCCGGAGAACTCGCCGCTGCGCACGCCGTCGTCGATCACCGCGCGGTAGAGCAGGCGCATGCGCTCGATATGCGCGTCGATCACGCCCCACTGCTCGTCCATCGCCTTGAGCACGATCTCGTGCACGCGCGACTCGTTGAGGTATTGCTCGCAGGTGAAACGATGCATCTCGACGATCAGCTTCTTCAGCCGCTGTGTTGCCGGCCGCTTCTCGGCGGCAATGCCCAGCGCCATGTCTTCCTGGCGCTTCAGCATCACCTCGGTGATGGCCTCGTTGATCGTCGCCTTGCTCTCGAAGAACCGATACACGTTGGCCGGCGACATGCCGCAAGCCTTGGCGATATCCGCCACCGTGGTTTTGGCGTAGCCATAGGCGCGGAATACCCGTTCCGCCTCCTGCAGGATGCGGTCGCGGGTTTCAGGTTGGGTTCGAGCGGCGTTGCGCATCTGACGATTTTCAACATTCGTCAGCAGGATTGTCAATTCTCAGGCAAAAACATCTCGCGCAAAGCCGCAAAGACGCGGAAAAAAGCAGGAAAAATCTACATCAGCGCCTTTATTTTTGCGTCTTTGCGGCTTTGCGCGAGATGTTTTTCACCCTGCTGCCAGCTTGTTGGCCTCGACCACCGTGACGGCGGTCATGTTGACGATCCTGCGCACCGTAGCGGAAGCCGTGAGGATATGCGCAGGCGCCGCGCAGCCGAGCAGGATCGGGCCGATGGCGACGTTATGCCCGGCGGCCGACTTGAGCAGGTTGTAGGCGATGTTGGCGCTGTCCAGATTGGGGCAGACCAGCAGGTTGGCGCTGCCGTGCAAGGTGCTGTCCGGCAGGATCGCCTTGCGCGCCGCCTCGTCCAGGGCACAGTCGCCGTGCATCTCGCCATCCACTTCCAGATGGGGCATGCGCTCCCTGAGCAAGGCCAGGGTCTGGCGCATCTTCAGCGCCGAGGATGCGTTGCTGCTGCCGAAATTGGAGTGCGACAGCAGCGCCACCTTGGGCTCCAGGCCGAAGGCGCAAAGCTGCTCGGCGGCCAACTGGGTGATCTCCGCCAGTTCTTCGGCGCTGGGATCGAGGTTGACGTGGGTGTCGACGATGAACAGCTGCCGCCCCGGCAGGATCAGGCCGTTCATGGCGCCGTAAACGTTGGCGTTGGGGCATCGGCCGATGACCTGGTCGATGTAGCGCAGGTGCCGCGCCGTGGTGCTGATGGTGCCGCAGATCAGGCCGTCGGCCTCGCCCTTCTTCAGCAGCATGGCGGCGATCAGGGTGGTGCGGCGGCGCATTTCCAGCTTGGCGTATTGCGGCGTGATGCCGCTGCGTTCGGTAAGCTTGTGATAGTCCTGCCAGTATTCGCGATAACGCTGGTCATGGTCGGTATCGACCACGGTGTAGTGCTCGCCCGCGCGCAGGCGCAAGCCGTGACGCTTGATGGCGCGCTCGATCACCGCGGGGCGGCCGACCAGGATCGGTCTGGCCAGCTTCTCGTCCACCGCGATCTGCACCGCGCGCAGCACGCGCTCGTCCTCACCTTCGGCAAACACGATACGGCTGCGCTCCGGCGGCGCCTTGCGGGCGGCGGCAAAGATCGGCTGCATCAGGGTGCCGCTGTGGTAGACGAATTGCAGCAGGCGCTGGGCGTAGGCGTCGAGATCGGCGATCGGCCGCGTCGCCACGCCGGAGTCCATCGCCGCCTTGGCCACCGCCGGGGCGATCTTGACGATCAGGCGCGGATCGAAGGGCTTGGGAATCAGGTATTCGGGCCCAAAGGCCAGGTCCTCGATGCCGCCGTAGGCGGCTGCGACGATGTCGCTCTGCTCCTGCCGCGCCAGCTCGGCGATGGCCTGCACCGTGGCAATTTCCATCTGCCGGGTGATGGTGGTGGCGCCGACATCCAGCGCTCCGCGGAAGATAAAGGGAAAGCACAGGACGTTGTTGACCTGGTTCGGATAGTCGCTGCGGCCGGTGGCGATAACCGCGTCGTCGCGCACCGCCTTGACCTCCTCCGGCAGGATTTCCGGAGTAGGATTGGCCAGGGCCAGGATCAGCGGCCTCGCCGCCATCAGCTTGACCATGTCCTGCTTGAGCACACCGCCCGCCGACAAGCCGAGGAATACATCGGCGCCGGCGATGACTTCGGCCAGTTTGCGGGCCTCGGTCGGCTGAGCGAAACGCTCCTTTTCAGGGTCCATCAGTTCCTTGCGGCCGCGATAGACGACGCCGGCCAGGTCGGTGAGCCAGACGTTGGCGATGGGCAGGCCCAGGTCCACCAGCAGGTCGACACAAGCCAGCGCCGCGGCGCCGGCGCCGCTGACCACCAGCTTGACCTGCTTGATGTTCTTGCCGACGACCTGAAGGCCATTGAGGAAGGCGGCGCCGACAATGATGGCGGTGCCGTGCTGGTCGTCGTGGAATACCGGGATCTTCATGCGCTCGCGCAGCTTGCGCTCGACAATGAAGCATTCCGGGGCCTTGATGTCCTCCAGATTGATGGCGCCGAAGGTCGGCTCCAGCGCAGCGATGATTTCGACCAGCTTGTCCGGATCGCGCTGCTCGATCTCGATGTCGAACACGTCGATCCCGGCGAATTTCTTGAATAGGACCGCCTTGCCTTCCATCACCGGCTTGGCCGCCAGCGGGCCGATGGCGCCCAAGCCCAGCACCGCGGTGCCGTTGCTGATCACGCCGACCAGGTTGCCGCGCGCGGTGTAGCGGAAGACATTGAGCGGGTCTTCGACAATGGCGTCACAGGCGGCGGCGACGCCGGGCGAGTAGGCCAATGCCAGATCGTTCTGGTTGACCAGTTGCTTGGTGGGCGTGACCGAGAGCTTTCCCGGAGTCGGAAACTCGTGATAATCGAGCGCGGCCTGTTTCAGGGCTTCCTTACTGTTCATGCGCTGCCTCTCCGGTGCATTGCCCGCTACACAAATGTTCGCAATCGATATTGAAGTCGAATCGCGACATATATCAATAATACTTTGGTGTCAGTGAAGGTCCGGAGTCAGTAGAGCAGCCGCGTGCGTACGGTGCCCTGGATTGTGGCGAGATCATCCTTGATGACCTCGGCCTGTTCCTCCGAAGCGGTGACATCGATCACCACATAGCCGACCTTGCCGCTGGTCTGCAGGAACTGCGCGTCGATGTTGGCGCCGCTCCTGGAGAAGGCTTCGTTGATACGCGACAGCACACCCGGCACATTGTGGTGGATGTGCAGCAGTCGGCGACTGCCGACATGCCCGGGCAGGGAAACTTCCGGAAAATTGACGGCCGACAGGGTCGAGCCGTTATCGCTGTAGCGCACCAGTTTGGCCGCCACTTCCAGGCCGATGTTCTCCTGCGCTTCCAGGGTACTGCCGCCGACATGTGGTGTCAGGATGACGTTGTCCATACCCACCAGCGGCGAGACGAAGCGCTCGTCGTTGGCCTTGGGCTCGACCGGGAACACATCCACCGCCGCGCCGCCGATGTGCTTGCTGCGCAGACCCTCGGCCAGCGCATCGATGTCGACCACGGTGCCGCGCGAGGCATTGATCAGCACCGCGCCCTTCTTCATCCGGGCGATTTGCGCCGCGCCGAACATGTCCTTGGTCTCGGGCGTTTCCGGCACGTGCAGGCTGACGATGTCGGAGCGCTCCAGCAGGTCGTTGAGGCTGGCGGCGGGCATGGCGTTGCCCAGGGCCAGCTTGGTCTCGACGTCGCTGTAGATGACGCGCATGCCGAAGCTTTCCGCCAGCACGCCGACCTGGGTCCCGATATGACCGTAGCCGATGATGCCGAGGGTCTTGCCGCGCACCTCGAAGCTGCCGCTGGCCGACTTGGACCAGCCGCCGCGATGGCATTCCATGTTCTTTTCGGGAATGCGCCGCATCAGCAGGATCGCTTCGGCGATCACCAGTTCGGCGACGCTGCGCGTGTTCGAATACGGCGCATTGAACACCGGCACGCCGCGCAACTGCGCTGCGTCCAGGGCGACCTGGTTGGTGCCGATGCAGAAACAGCCCACCGCGAACAGGCGGCGCGAGTTGTTGAACATCTCTTCCGTCAGCTGGCTGCGCGAACGGATGCCGACGATATGCGCCTCCGCCACCGCCTTGGCCAGCGCCGCTTCCGGCAGGGACTTCTCGTGATACTCGATGTTGCTGTAACCGGCGTCGCGGAAACACCGCACGGCGGTCTGACTCACGCCTTCGAGCAGCAGGATTTTGAGGTCCTCTTTGGGGAAGGAAGTCTTGGTCATCGGTCGGGGGATCGGCTCGTGGCTGAACGGCTTCGGGGGGATGCGAATTTTAAGCTGTTTCGCCCTGCCCTGCCGTCGATCCGGAAAAAGGCATGAGCGGACGCAGGGCCCCGGCCGTGCGGGCTGCACGCAATCATCGCGGGGAATCGCCGCAAAACAGGGCCGCAAGTCGGTTCAAAGGCGCATCGCGCTCGGAACCGACATGCACGAGCACAAATGGATAGCTGGATAGCGCGCTGTCGGCTCCGCTTCGCTTGAGCCGACCTACAGTCGATTGCGCAAAATCGGCAGGCACCACAAGCCCGCGCTCAAAGGTGCAGGCCGCACTCGGTCTTGGGCTTGCCGACCCAGCGGCCGGTACGGCCATCCCCCGCCACGGTGCAATGGGTGCAGCCGATGGAGGAGTAGCCGCGCGCCACCAGCGGGTGGAACGGCAACTGGTGCTCGCGAATGTAAAGATCGCGTTCTTCCCGGGTGACATCGATCATCGGGTTGAACTTGAGGATGCCGCGGCGCAACTCGAATACCGGCAAGCCGGCGCGATGATCGGTCTGCCAGCGCATCAGGCTGGAGACCCATACGTGAAAATTCAGCTTCACCGCTTCCAGCGGCTGGATCTTGTTGACCGAGCAGCAATAGTCCGGATCGCGCTCGTAGGTCTTGTCGTCGATGGTGAACTGGTGCTGCCAATCCTCGGCACGCACGTCCTCCACCCGCAGATTGAACAGGTCGGTGAGGTAGCGCCGGTATCCCAGCGTCTCCGGGAAGTGGTAGCCGGTGTCGATGAAATGAATCACCTGCTGCGGCCGCATGCGCGAGATGATGTGCAGGAAATAGGCGGAAGTGGCGGCGAAGGACGAGGTCACCAACACCTTGTCCGGGGCAAAGTCCTGGTACAGGGTGTGGATGCGCTCTTCAAAGCCGAGCGGCCGGTACTTCTCGTTGAGTGCAAGTAACTGCGCCTCGTCCAGTACGGCGGCGCTCAAGCCATCGGGCGTGGCGCCCTGGGGAGCTGCATCGAACACTGCTTCAGCCTTCCGCATTCATGCGGAGCGTCAAATTTGCGGGGTGGGAGTGTAAATTCGCGTACCCCAGCGGACAATGGTCAACGCTTCTAATTCCATAAAAGACATAAGCTTATTCCAAATTGCATGGGTTACGGCTTCAATCGCCTCCCTCCAGAGCATCGGCAAGGAGTTGTAGCGGTCTGATTCAGAAAGGATTTCTTGGAAATGAGCGAAAATGCTCCAAAGCCACCCGCCCCAGGCATCGCGGTCCGCTGCTGCATCGTCGGCGGCGGCCCCGCCGGCATCATGCTGGGGTTCCTGCTGGCCCGGGCCGGAGTACCGGTGCTGGTGCTGGAAAAACACTCGGACTTCCTGCGTGATTTCCGCGGCGACACCATCCACCCCTCCACTCTGGAGTTGATGCACGAACTGGGTTTGCTGGAGGATTTCCTCAAGCTGCCGCATCAGCAAGCGCGCCAGCTCAGCGGCCAGATTGGCGACACCCTGCTGACCCTGGCCGATTTCTCCCATTTGCCGACACAGTGCAAGTTCCTCGCCTTGATGCCGCAATGGGATTTCCTCAACTTCCTCGCCGAGCGGGCACAGGGCCTGCCCTGTTTCGCCCTGAAAACCGGAACGGAGGCCACCGATCTGATTCGCGATGGCGAGCGCATCGCCGGCGTATATGCGCAGACGGCGCAAGGCCCGCTGGAAATCCGTTGCGATCTGCTGGTGGCAGCGGACGGCCGTCACTCGACCATACGCAAGCAGGCCGGGCTGGAAGTGATGGAGCTGGGAGCGCCCATGGATGTGTTGTGGATGCGCCTGTCGCGTCACAGCGACGATCCGGAGCAGACGCTGGGACGCATCGACGCCGGACGCATCATGGTGATGCTCAACCGCGGCGACTACTGGCAATGCGCCTTCGTCATCCGCAAGGGCGGTTATCAGGAGATTCGCGAACGGGGCTTGCCGGCGTTTCGCGAGGAAATCAGCAGCCTGGTGCCGTATCTGCGCAACCGCGTCAACGAATTGACGGACTGGGACGGCATCAAGCTGCTGACCGTGGCGGTGGACCGCCTGCGCCGTTGGCAGTTGCCGGGACTGCTATGCATTGGCGACTCCGCCCACGCCATGTCGCCCATCGGCGGCGTCGGCGTCAATCTGGCGATTCAGGATGCCGTCGCCGCGGCCAACCTGCTGGCCGAGCCGCTGCTCGACGGAGCGCCGAGCTTCGACGCGCTGCGCGCGGTGCAGGAACGCCGCGAATGGCCGACGCGCATGATGCAAGGGGTGCAGGTGCTGGTGCAGAACAAGATCATCAGCCGCGTTCTGGCCAGCCAAGCCCGCCCCTCCCCGCCGTGGCTGGTACGACTGTTCGGCCGCTCTCCGCTGCTGCAACGGATTCCCGCGCGGCTGGTGGGCATGGGCTTCCGCCCCGAGCACGTGCGCTCACCGCGAGCGCGTTGATTGAACCGGGTTCTGGGTCTGCGTCTGGATCTGGTCCTGGGACTGGTTTTGAGCCTGGTTTTGAGTCTGGTTCTGGGCGGGGTTCTGGCCTTGGTTCTGATTCTCGTTCTGGCTCGGGTTCTGGACCTGATTCTGCTGCACGCCCCCCGCTGTAACGGTTACGTCCACCGTCATGCCGAGGAAATCCGTCGGTGCGCCGGTGAAACTGCCGCTCAGCGGCGCCGCCTGCGCCGCATCGCGCGCCACCGCGACGCGGATCAGGTTCCTGCCGCCGGCCAGCGCATTGGTCGGATCGAACTCGACCCAGCCCGCCCCGGGCAGGAATACCTGCATCCAGGCATGCGTGGCACCGCCGCCGACCACACCGGTTTCAGCAGCGAGCAGTTCTTCGTCGTAAAGATAGCCGGAGACAAAGCGCGCAGCGAAGCCGAGGCTGCGCACCGCTTCCATCATGAACAGGGCGAAGTCGCGGCAGCTGCCGGACTGCTTTTGCAGGGTTTCGAGCGGCGTCTGGGTGCCCACTTCCTCGCGCCGGGCGTAGGGAAACTGCTCCTTGATCGCCCGATTCATGTTCATCAGCAGTTCCATGGTGTCGCAGGTTCTGCTGTCGCCAAGGAAGCCTCGCGCCCATTGATCGACCTGGCGCTGTGGGTCCGGATAATGGCGCTCCACCGTGCGTACCAGATCCGGCATCTCCTCGAAGCTGTAGTGAAACGGATAGACGCTGGCGTAGGAGTCGATCTCGATGTGGCCGGGGTCCGCTGGATAGTGTTCGGCGATAAAGCTCGACTCGAAACACAGCTCCGTAACGAGTTCCTCTCCGAAACTGGCGACGGCGATGGAATTGGCGAAAGCATCGTGCATCCAGCGCATCTGCGCCTGCGGCGTGATGGTCAGCGCAGTATTGATCAGGCGCAGATCGTGACTGTCGCGTGGACGGCACATCAGGCGATGCTCGCCCAGCCGCACCGGCTTGGCGTAGCGATAAGTTGTTTTGTGCAACACCGAGATGGTCGGCATGGGGTTCCCTGGTGAGCTGCCACATTCCTCGCGGCGCTGCTTTCAGACACGAGCCTGAAGGATAAATTCAAATAAATCATGCTCTCTGTGCGCCACGCCGCTGAGCGGAAAAGAAAACTTTTCCCGCTCAGGATGGTCGGTTATACATGGAATCCGTGGTCAAGGGCAGTGAAGCCCACCCCCAGCTTGTCCAGAGGGCAGATACGCGCAAAAGTGCAGCACATCCGGCACGTATCGCCGCCGCAACCGCATCACAGCCGCGGCCCGACGCGCTGCCCGGACGCATCGATGCGCTCGACGGTTTGCGCGCGATATCGATCCTCATCGTGCTGCTCGGTCACGCCTCGCGCGGCAACAGTGCGCCAGCCTTCCTGTGGCCGATACGCGACCTGGGCATCCTCGGCGTTTACCTGTTTTTCGCCATTAGCGGCTTCATCATCACCTTGCTGATGCTGCGCGAACGTCAATGCAGCGGCAGCGTCAGCCTGTCCGGCTTCTGGAAGCGACGCGCGCTGCGCATCCTGCCGCCTTTCGCCGCAGCCTGCGGCGGCATTGCCGTGGCCGCGGGTTGCGGCCTGATGATCTGGCACTGGCAATCCTTTCTCGGCGCGCTGACCTTCACCAAGAATTTCAACTGGCTCGACGGCGACTGGTTCTTCGGCCATTTCTGGAGCCTGTCGATGGAGGAGCAGTTCTACCTGTTCTGGCCCTTGCTGTTCCTGTTCCTGATGCACAGCGGCCGCGCCGCCGCAGTTCTGCTGCTGATGGTTGTGGCCAGCCCCCTGCTGGCGCTGACCGGGCTGGAGCTAGTTCCGCCCAAGCTGGCGAACTCGCTGCCCTGCATCCCTTACCTTGCCGCGGGCTGCCTGCTCGCGGTGCTGCTGCACTCACGGCAGCGCCTGTTCAGCCGGCTGCGCCTGCAGCTTGGCCTGCGTCGCGGGATCTTGTGGCTGGTCCCTCTATGCGCGCTCGTTGCGGCCTGCTACAAGCGTGACGGACATTCACTCGCTTTCGCCGTCGCCTTGCAGGCAGCGCTGCTGCCTCTCGCCGCCTTTATCCTGCTGGCAGAGACGGTGATGGAAGATGGCCTGCTTCGCAGCGCGCTGTCCTTGGCGCCGCTGCGCTGGCTGGGCCTGGCCTCGTACAGCATTTACCTCTGGCAGCAACTGTTCCTGGGCGAGCCGGAGACCTATCAGGCTCATTGGCTCTTGACCGCGTGGCCGCAGAATATGGTGGCGGCGCTTGTATGCGGCATGCTCGCCTATGTGCTGGTGGAACGCCCGGTGAGCCGCCTGAAGAGGCGCCTGCAACGCGGACGCGTGGCGCTGTCTTCAACCCAAAAAAATGGCCCCCGTGCGGTGGCATGGGGGCCATTTACCAAAGTGGATCAAGCCGTCGCCGGCTCGCCGCTACGCGATCACTTGCGCTTGTCGATCGGCACGAATTCCAGGTCTTCCGGCCCGATGTAATTGGCCGAGGGACGGATGATCTTGCCGTCGATGCGCTGCTCGATGATGTGGGCCGACCAGCCCGAGGTGCGGGCGATGACGAACAGCGGCGTGAACATCGCCGTGGGCACGCTCATCATGTGGTAGCTGACCGCGCTGAACCAGTCCAGGTTGGGGAACATCTTCTTCTCGCGCCACATCACCGCTTCCAGGCGCTCGGCGATGTCGAACATCTTGGTGTTGTCCTGCTCTTTCGAGAGCTTCCGGGCGACTTCCTTGATCACCTTGTTGCGCGGATCGGACACGGTATAGACCGGGTGGCCGAAGCCGATCACCACTTCCTTGTTGGCGACGCGCTTGACGATGTCGGCTTCGGCTTCATCCGGGCTGTCGTAGCGTTTCTGGATCTCGAAGGCGACTTCGTTGGCGCCGCCGTGCTTGGGGCCGCGCAAGGCGCCGATGCCGCCGGTGATGGCGGAATGGATGTCCGAACCGGTGCCGGCGATGACGCGGCAGGTGAAGGTGCTGGCGTTGAATTCGTGCTCGGCGTAGAGGATCAGGCTGGTGTGCATGGCCTTGACCCAGGAATCCGAGGGCTTTTCCCCATGCAGCAGGTGCAGGAAGTGGCCGCCGATGCTGTCGTCATCGGTTTCGACGTCGATGATGTTGCCATTGACGGCGTAGTGGTACCAGTACAGCAGCATGGAGCCCAGGCTGGCCATCAGCTTGTCGGCGATGTCGCGGGCACCGGGGTGGTTGTGGTCGTCCTTTTCCGGCAGGGCGCAGCCCAGGGCGGAAACGCCGGTGCGCATCACGTCCATCGGGTGGGAGGCGGCCGGCAAGGCTTCCAGGGCGGCCTTGACGCTGGCCGGCAGGCCGCGCAGGGCTTTGAGCTTGGTCTTGTAGGCTTTCAGCTCGGCCTTGGTCGGCAGCTTGCCGTGGACCAGCAGGTGGGCGATTTCCTCGAATTCGCAGCAATCGGCTACATCCAGGATGTCGTAGCCGCGGTAGTGCAGGTCGTTACCGGTGCGGCCAACGGTGCACAGGGCGGTGTTGCCGGCGGTGACGCCGGACAAGGCTACGGATTTCTTCGGCTTGGGGCCGCTGGTGGTTGCTGCGGCAGCAGCCGCTTCCTTCACTTCACTCATGACGATTCCTGTGTTTAGGGCTTATCTGATTCCGGCATCACTCTGCCGCTAGTTTATCGGGAAAGCGCCCTCCGGTTGGGTAGGGGTTGGGTGAACTCCCGCCTTGGACGGGTTTTGTCCGCCCGGTCAAGGCCAGATTCGCACGAATATCCGGGGACAAACATCGTCCGAAACAACGAATGGTAAGCAAGCTTGTTCCGCGCAAGACAGGGCCCCAGGGCCCGTCTCAGACCCGCCGCCTGCCGCGCCTCAGCAGCACCATGGAAGCCAGCAGCAATATCGAGCCGGGCGCAACGGCACCGCCGCCGCCCGAGGAAGAACCACCGGAACTGCCGGAGCCGCTGGAACTGCTGGAGGAGTTGCCACAGGCGGAAGAGTTGCCACCCGACGATGAGCTGCTCGCGGCGGAGGCTGCCACGGAACCGTCTGCGCCTGACGAAGCCCAGGCAGCGGCAAGCTTGTCCACGTCCATCGAGCCCAGGCCGGTAACCGGGTCATAGCCCGCTGCAGCGGTATATCCAATGCAGCCGCCGGACGAAGTCGGCACCTTGTTGTCGCCACTGGTGATGTCGTGAAACACATCGGTGGTACTGGCGGCGAGCTGATACAGCCGCGGATTGACATTGCCGAGACCGCCGCTGACACCGGCTTTCTGGGCCACCAGCGCCAGCACCCCGGCAAACGAGGGGGCGCCAAAGGAAGTGCCGCCGCCGGCGGTCAGCGTGGTATCGGCATCGTTGTTGCGGAAGCCGTTGACGCAGGTGCCGTGACCGGTGGAATCGGTGGTGCAATACAGATACTGGTCGTGAAAAGCCGATGCCGGCAGCGCCACGTCGGGTACATCACGGGCACCGTCCTGTGCGACGCCGACACCGGTCTGCCACGACGGCTTGGAGAATTGCGTGCTCTTGCCGCCGCCGCTGGCGGACAGTCCTATGACGGTATCGGTGCCGTTTTGCTTGCCGGTATCGTTCCAGGCAATTTCGGGGATATAGGAAAGCGCGGAACCGTTGCTGCTGTTATTGCTGGTACTCCAGTAGCTGTTGTTGTCGTCGAACTCGGTGCCGCCGACTCCGGTGACGTTGGGCGACGATGCGGGAAAATCCACCGCCAGTCCGCCGGAAGCCGTGGCGCTGCCGGCGCTGTCGCAATCGGCGGCGCCCGCGTCGCCGGACGAGGACACAATGGTCTGCCCTTGCGCGTTGGCCTGCTGGAACAAACTTTGAAAAGTGGAGATCTGCGAACTCACGCTGGCTTCGCAGTCGCCATAGCTGGTGCTGACCACCGGCGCAAGATTCTGTTCGATGGCATAGCTCAGGGCATCGAAGACCTGCTTGCTGGAACCGGCATAAATAAATTCGATGGTGGCATCGGGCGCCAACCCACCGGACCATTCGATATCGATATCCGATTCAGCCATGTCCTCGGAACCGTTGCGGACGGTGAATGAGCCGCTATCGGGAAGGGGTACCAGCACCGGATCGCTGGCAGGCAGGCCGGCGGCGCTGCGGAAGGCCCGGATATCGCCGAGATTGATCGGCGTCTGCCCCACCACGGCAATCTTGCGGCCACTGCCGGTGATGGCCGCCGTGTAGAGTGGCTTCAGATCGTAAATCGTCGCGAAATCGTCCGGCGCCAGGAAATGGTTGCCGGAAATGCTGGAGGTGAAATTCGGCGAGGCCGGTCGGAATCGCGGCTTGGGGCGGAAGTCGTCGAGGCCCCGCACGCTCAGCAGCAGACCCGACAGGGACGCCGGCACCGACAGCTCGGTTGCATTGGCGAAATGACTCTCGCCGCCGACGTTGAAACGATGCAACTCGGTCTGGAAAGCGGTCTCGACACGCGCCACGCTGCCGCTGAAGCTGATGCGGTTGCCGCTGGCCGACACACTGTCGATACTGAATCCCTGACTTCGCAGCCAGTTTTTGATCCGGTCCTGATCAGCCGCAGACAGGCCGAAGCGGCTGGCGTATTGCTGCGGTGTGAGCCAGGCACGGTAATTCGGTGAAAGCGGATCCTGTTGTTGCCGCAGCAATTCTTCCAAATCCGCTTGTTGAGCTTGGGAAGGACCGAAATACAGGGAAACGCCGTGCAGCACGGTATCGCCCTCGATCCGCCCGATCTCATAGCGCGCCTGGGCCAGCGGCTGCACGCTGCCGCGCAAAACAATATTGTCAGCGGGATTGAGCGCCTCGGCGATACGGTTGCGGGGCGAGGCCGGGGCATCGGCAAAAGCGGCCGACGCAAGCAGCAAGGCAGGTGCTATGCAGTGGCGTGAACACTTGAGCCTGGCGCGTCGCATTTTGCTCCTCGTATGGCGGGGCCCGAACCATCCGGGCTCGTCTTCCCCCGGCCGCTGATCATGGATGAGTGCTGTTCTGTCACGGCGAAGATACAAAATTCATCTGAGCGGCGCACTTCACGCAAATGCCCAAATTCCTCCGCTATCATAAACGTGCGGTGCATTTTCGGCCGCGATCAACCCAACCGAACCAGGAATATCACGATGAAGAAAATCCTCACCGCGCTGATGGTCAGCGCCGGCCTGCTCATCGCCGGCGTTGCTGCTGCCCAGGAACCCCCGCATCCGGTTGCGCATCACCATCACCACAAGCACCACAAGAAGCATCATCACGTCAAGTAAATGGCTCACAGACTGCAAAAGCACAACCATCAGAAGACGGCCTGAATCGGCCTCGCGGCAGCCTCGGCGCCGGTACTTCCAGGTGGCATCAAAGCCCCCTTGCGGGGGCTTTTTTATTGGTGCCACGGCGAGCAGCCGACCGCAATCAATCCTTCTTCAGTCCCCCGAGCAGGCCGACCAGGTCGTCGACCAGCGCGGTCAACTCACCCGTCATCAGGGTGAAATTGGCCTCGAACTGGGCCTCGTCGTCCTTGCCGGACTTGCCGCTGCCGGCCGAGCCCGGGTCCTTCGCATCCATCGCCTCGAAACGCAGACGCTTCAGCGCCAGCTTGTCGGTCAGCACCAGGGCCAGGCGGTCGCTCCACACCAGCCCAACCCGGCTGACACTCTTGCCGCCCTGGATCAGCGAGCGGATTTCAGCCCCTTCCAGGCCGTGACGGACATAGCGCACCGCAGCCTTCGACAATTCATTGGCGATCAGCTCGCAGTCCTGGTCCAGGGCAAACTGGGCCGAGATGCTGCCAGCAGCCAGCCACGCGGTCATGGCCACACCGGCGGCATTCTGCGTTTCCAGCGGGATCGCCGGCAGCTCACCGAGATCGTTGCGCAGAACCGAGGCCAGGTTTTCCGCAACTTTCGGAGAGGAGCTGTCGACAATCAGGCGATGGGCGGACAAATCCAGCCAGGCGCGCACGGTCTTCTCGCGGACGAAAGCACGCGGCCGCAATTCGTCGGCAACCCGGTCCTTCAGATCACGCAACTGCTTGCGGCCCGGGGCAAAGCCCTGATTTTTCTCCAGCGCGGCAGCCCGTTCCCGCACTGTCTGGTTGATCACCGCCGCCGGCAGCAGGCGCTGCTGCGAGCCCAGGCTAATCAGCATGTGCTTGCCCTGGCTGTAGACCAGGCCGGACGAGGCATGCGGCGCCACCCAGCCCTGGCTCTGCATGCTGGCGGCATTGCAAGGCAGCAGCGGGTGGGCGGAAAGGGTCTCTTCGAGCTTGCCCGGGGTGATGTTCCAGGCGGAATCGAGGGAAAAAATATTGAGGTTCTTGAACCAGGCGCTCATCGGGCTATCGCGGACTAGGCAGCCTGCCCCCGTTGGCCCGCGACCGTAGGGTCGCGCGGCGCCCGGATGCGGGCCGCGGATATCGAATGGAAGGGGCGCACTTTAGCCCAAATCGCCCTCGCCGTTCGACTCCCCCGCGTTTGCCGCGGCCGCCGGGCTGCTACTGCCGCCGCTACAGCCCGGCGTGGCGCAGGATCAGCTTGACCACCGTCAGCAGGGTCAGCACAAAACAACCGGCCAGCGCCACCCCGACCATGATGAAAGTCAGCGCATTGCCGTGGCTGAAATCGCGCGCCCAGTTTTTCGAACTCTGCACACCGAAGAAGGATGCCAGCACACTGCCAATGGTCTGCAGCAGCGTTACCTGCTCCGCTTCCGTTGCAACCGCATACCGCTGTGGGTGTTCCATGTCCGCCGCCTCCTGTCGCAATGCCGTGGAGGCCATTGTGGGACTGGCGCGGAAACATAAACAGTTACACACTGAGCCCATCCAGACCATAGCAGATGCCTCGAGCCATGACGCTATACCAGGAACTCGCCACCGAAGTCGCCGGCATGATCGAAAGCGGCGTGCTGCGGCCGGGCGAAAAAATTCCCTCGGTGCGCGCCATGTGCAGCCGTCGCAAGCTGAGCCAGTCGACGGTGCTGCAGGCCTACCACCAGCTGGAGGACCGCGGCCTGATCGAGGCGCGGCCGCGCTCGGGCTACGTGGTCAGCGCCTGGTGGAAGGACATGCCAAAGGAGCCGGCGGTGTCGCGCTCTCCGCGCGCCGCCACTGCCGTGGAAGTGTCCGACCTCGTATTCGACATTCTCGATGCCACGCGCAACCGCGCCCTGGTGCCGCTGGGCTCGGCTTTTCCCAGCCCGCTGCTGTTCCCCCTGCCCCGGCTGGCCCAATTGCTCGGCGGCGTGGCGCGGCATCTCGATCCCTGGGCCACGGTCACCGACCTGCCCCCGGGAAGCTTTGAATTGCGCCGCCAGATCGCCCGCCGCTACCTGATGACCGGCGTCCAGGTGCCGGTGGAGGACATCGTCATTACCTCCGGCGCGATGGAAGCCCTCAATCTATGCCTGCAGGCGGTGACCCAGCCGGGCGATATCGTGGCCGTGGAATCGCCGGCTTTTTACGGCGCCTTGCAGGCGCTGGAGCGCCGCGGCCTGCGCGCCCTGGAAGTGCCGACCCACCCGCGCGACGGCGTCGAGCTGGAAAGCCTGGAGCGCATGCTGCACAAGCATTCCATCAAGGCCTGCTGGTTCATGAGCAATTTCCAGAATCCGCTCGGCGGCAGCATGCCGGAAGAAAACCGGCGGCGGCTGGTCGCTCTGCTCGCGGCACGCGGCATTCCCCTGATCGAGGACGACGTCTACAGCGAACTGTACTTCGGCGGCGAGCCGCCGCGCCCGCTCAAGGCTCACGACCGCGCCGGGCTGGTGCTGCACTCCGGCTCCTTCTCCAAGTGCCTGGCGCCTGGCTACCGCATCGGCTGGGCCGCACCCGGCCGCTACGCGCGGCAAGTGGCGAAACTGAAGTTCACCGCTTCCATCTCCACCACCGTGCCGGCACAGGAAGCGATCGCCCGCTATCTCGCCGAAGGCGGCTACGAATACCATCTGCGCCGCCTGCGCCATGCCTTGCAGACGCAGCAGAACCAGATGCTACAGGCGATCGGCCGCCATTTCCCGGCACAGACCCGGGTCAGCCGTCCGCGTGGCGGCTATTTCCTTTGGCTGGAGCTGCCGCCGGCGGTGGATGCACTGGAACTGAACCGGCAGGCGGCGGCGCAGGGCATCAGCATCGCACCGGGACCGATGTTCTCGGCCAAGCGCCAGTTCGCCAACTGCGTGCGCCTGAACTACGGCCACCCGTGGACGCAACAAATCGAGGACGCAGTGGCCACGGTGGGGCGTCTGGCCTCTGCGATGTAGCGCCGCGGCCAGGCTGGCCGGCATCAACGCGATTGCCGCGGCGGATTGCAAGGCTCCGGCATGCGTTAGTATTCCGCCCAATCGTGCAAGTATTGAAAGGCATCGCCGACAGTGACCACAAAACTGCGGACAAAAAAAGCAGCGGAGGAGCAGGACGGCGGCGCCATCAGCCTGTCCGTTGCGCAATTCAGCAATCTGGTGGGACTCATCTATCGCGGCGTCATGGCTCCCCTGCCCTGGTCCGAGGCGATCGAGTCCCTGCACCGGCTGCTTCAGGCAAGCTGGGTCACGCTGATCCTGCGGCCCGCTTCGCCGGGCCATCAGGCCATCATGATCAACATGGGCCGCGAAGGCGGGCCGCATATCGCCGCCAGTCCGCACGTCAGCCCCGGCGTGTTCGCGCTGGATCCGTTCGTCAATCTGCCGGGCGATCGCATCGTCACCGCCGACGAGATGGTGGGCGAAAGCAACTGGCTCAACAGCGAGTATTACAAGCAGTTCTGCGAACCCGCCGGAGTGCGCTACGTGATGGGCGCGGACATTCACACCGAAGAAGGTTCGGAGTGCCGTTTCCGCATTTGCCGTCCGGCCGAGGCGCAGCCGTTTTCCGAAGCGGACAAGGCGCTATGCCAGATGCTGTTGCCGCACTTCGAAAACGCGGCGCGCCTGTATACCAGCATCGACGTGGCCGAATCGGAGCGGCAATTGCTGGCCGGCACGGTGGACCGGATGCTGCTGGGCACGGTGATCCTCGACGAGGCCGGCACCGTGCTGAAGAGCAATAACGTGGCACACCACATCCTGCGCGAGAACGACGGACTGCGCATCACCCAGGGCCTGCTGGAAGCGGGCTATGGCGCGGAGAACCGCGAACTGTATCGCCTGATCAAACTGGCCTTGCAGGGCGCCACCAATACCGCCGGCAGCGTGGCCCAGGCCATGTCGATCACCCGCCCTTCCGGCCGCGCCAAACTGGGATTGGCCCTGCGCAATATTCCCCAGGGCGACTGGCTGGAAAGCCGGCACCGGCCGACGGTGGCGGTATTCATCCGCGATCCGGAAAATCGTTCGCAGGCGACGCGCGAGATGGTGCAGAGGCTGTTCGGCCTGACTCCGGCGGAGTCCTCGCTGGCGCTGCTGCTGGCCGATGGACTCAGCCTGGACGAGGCCACCGCTCATCTCGGCGTACGCAAGAACACTGCGCGGGCGCAGTTGCGCGCCATCTTCTCCAAGACCGGCGTGACGCGGCAGACCGCCCTGGTGCGACTGCTGCTGGCCAGCGTCACACCGCAGTAGCGGCATCATTCCTCATATACCAACCGGTACGGCATAACCATCGGTCGCGCAGGCTACGCCGTTTGTCGCTCGCGTTGCGCATTGTCTGAATGCGATTGCAGGTGGTGACGGCGCGACGGCGCAGCGCAACAAGGCGCCGTCGAATTCCGCATGTGCAAGGCTTTTCCGCCGCTGATCCAGGCCAAGGCATCATCTCTCCGGTATTTCCCTCCGCTCCCGTATGGCGAAGCGTGCGCCAATTGTTTAACCCATTTGGACGATTCTGGTTAAACCGCAAGGGCTGAGTCTTGCGTCCGGGCACCGCCCAAACAATAAAAGCCTGGAGGAGAGTGATGAAAAGCACACAGCGGAGTCAGTCCGTTGGTAGGGACGCGGTCGTGGGGTCGCCGGGGATGTCCAAAACCGCCATGGCGCTGGCACTGGGGACGATGATCGCAGGGGTCTGCGGCGAAGCGCAGGCCGGCTCCGCCGACTTCGGGAACAACACTTCCCTGGAATACACGGTGACGCTCAACTACGCACTGGCTATGCGTCTCAATAACCCCGCCGATTCGCTGGTCAACGGGCCCGTCAGCACCAGCACCGGCCTGTCCAGCACCGTCAACCAGGACGACGGCGATCGCAACTTCAAATCGGGCAGCCTGATCAACAATCGCATCAGCACGCTGATCGAAGCCAACCTGCACCACGATAACTACGGCGCCTTCGTCCGCGGCGACGGCTTCTACGACCAGGCTTATCACCACCCCAACGACAACGACTCGCCGGACACGGTCAACAGGACCGGCGCCAACAACGAGTTCACCCCCGACGCCAAGTATTTCCAGGGCAACCGCGTGCGCCTGCTCGACGCCTATGTCTACGGCGACTGGAATCTCGGCGGCACCGATCTCAATGTACGCCTCGGCCGCCAGGTGGTGGCCTGGGGTGAAGGCCTGTTCTTCCCCAATATCTCCGGCGCCCAGGGACCGGCGGATGCGACCAAAGCCAATGTGCCGGGCATCGAAGTGAAGGACATCCTGCTGCCGGTCAGCCAGGCCTCGGTGCAGTATTCGTTGACCAGGCATCTGAGCCTGATGGGCTATTACCAGTTCCAGTACAAGGCCAATGAACTGGATCCGGTGGGCGACTACATGTCCTATACCGACGTGGTCGGCCCCGGCGCGCAGTTCATCAATGCCTTCGCATTGGCACCCGGCGTGAACTACAAGATTCAGTATGCGGGCGACAACAAGCCGAGCGCTTTCGGGCAGTGGGGTCTGGGCCTGCACTACGGCCTCGGCTCCACCACCGAACTCGGCCTCTACCAGTTGCGCTACGACGACAAGAATCCCATCGTCACCACCAACTACGGCATGGTGTCGCTGGCGCCGGGAGTGCCGGCACAGGTCCTGCCGACCACCTACAATATCGGCTATCAGAGCGGCATCGATCTCACCGGCGTCAGCCTGTCCTCGTCGATCGGACCGGTCAACGTCGCCGGCGAAGTCAGCTACAAGAACGGTGTGCCGGTACTGGTCAACACCGCCGCCGGCCCCACCGCCACGCCGGCCAAGGCGACCCAGGCGCAGGCCTCCGCGATCTACATCGTCGGGCCGAGCTTTCTGGCACGCGAGATCGACCTGGTCGGTGAAGCGGCCTATCTGCACGTCAACGGCGTCGAGTCCGTTGCCGGCGGCGATAGCGGGCTGACCAACACCAGGAACGCCTGGGCCTACGAAGGCACCGCAACGCTGAACTATCCCAACGTGTTCAACGGCTGGGACCTGGCGGTGCCGTTCAGCTGGGCACATGCCGTCACCGGTACCGCGGCGGTCGCCGGTGCCTTCGGCAGCCTGGTGGGCCATGGCGACCAGCGCGCCAGCGCCGGCCTGACCTTCACCTACCTGTCGAAGCTGGAAGTGGCGGCCAGCTACAACGCCTTCCTCGGCAGCGCCAATCCCACCACGCACCCCCTTGCCGACCGCGACTACGTCGCGCTGAACGTCAAATACAGATTCTGAGAAATGAATTAGGAGGAGATGTTTGATGAAATTCAAATTGACCTGCATCGCAATGCTCACCGCAGCGGCCGGCATGCTTGCCGCGTACCCCGCCGCGGCCGCAGTATCGGCCGAGGAAGCGGCGCAACTCGGCGGCGACAAACTCACCTGCACCGGTGCCGAGCGCGCCGGCAATGCCGACGGCAGCATCCCGGCGTACGGCGGCAAGTGGCTGGGCGCGCCTCCGGGCCTGGATGTGAAAAGCGCGTCTGGACACGATCCCGATCCCTATGCGGACGAAAAGCCGCTGTTCACCATCACGGCGCAAAATCTGGCGCAATACGCCGACAAGCTGAGCGATGGCGAGAAGGCGCTGTTCAAGCGCTACCCCTCCACCTTCCGCATGCCGGTCTACACCAGCCATCGCGATTTCCGCTATGCCGACTGGGTATGCGACACGGTGAAGAAGAACGCTGCCACGGCCACCCTGCTGCATGACGGCATCGGCGTCAGCGCCGTCACCGGCGCGGTGCCTTTCCCCATTCCCAAGAATGGCTCCGAGCTGCAATGGAACCTGCAGCTGCCGACCCGCGCCTGGACCGAAGTCGCCACCTATGACCAGGGCGCGGTCTATGCCAACGGCAACATCGCCTGGGGCCGCGTCTTCTATCAGATCCTGGCACCGGTAAACGACCCTAACAAGCGCGGCTCGACTACCGATACGCTGGGTTCCTACTTCAACGTCGCGACACTGCTGCCGGAACGGGACAAGGGCAGCATCACCGTCGGCTGGACTCCCAACGATTACGACCACAACTACATCCACACCTGGGGCTACAACCCCGGCACCCGCCGCGTGCGCGAGTCGCCGGAATTCGGCTACGACCTGCCGCAGGGCGCGGGCGGGTTCAGGACGGTGGACGACGACCGCCTGCTCAACGGCTCGCCGGAGCGTTACGACTGGAAGATCGCCGGCAAGAAGGAACTCTACATTCCCTACGACGGCTACCGCCTGAACGATCCCAAGGTGAAATACGACGACCTGCTCAAGCAGGGCAGCATCAACCCCGACTACATGCGCTATGAACTGCATCGCGTCTGGGTGCTGCAAGGTGACCTCAAGCCCGGTTACCGCCACCTGTACAAGAAGCGCGTGATCTACATGGATGAGGATACCTGGCACGGCGTGATGGCCGACACCTACGACAATCGCCTGCAGCTGTGGCGCGTCGGCATGATCAACTACTTCTACGCCTACGAGATGCAGGCCTTCCACGCCGGCGTCGCCGTGTATCACGATCTGGTCGATGGCGCTTATGTCGCCGATCGCCTGATCAACGCACAGCCGGACGGCGTCAAGCTCAACCAGGGCGGCCTGACGCCAGGAGACTTCACACCGGATGCTGCGCGGCGCGGCGGACACTGATCAGCGTTGCCGCATCAGCTGCGTAAAACCGAAAGGCCCTCGATTTCCGGGGGCCTTTTTCTCTATCCTCAGCCCGCCGAAAAATCCACCAGCGTCGTCGCATCGCCTATCACGGTCCTGCCGTCCAGGGCGTGCAGCGGCGCCTGCGCCTGCTGCAACACCTCGCGGCTTTTCACCACCAGGCCGGTCAGCGAGCCGGCAATCAGCAGATACGCCGCTTCCGCCATCATCTCCACCGGCTCGACCCAGTCGGGATGCGCCGCTGCCGCTTGCCGGGCCACCGCTTCGGCGCTCTCGGAGCGGGCGATCTTGTATGGCGCCAACGCATTGACGTGGATGCCGCTGCCATGCAGCTCAGCGGCAAGCCCCAGGGTGTAGCGGTCCAGGGCCGCCTTGGACGCGCCATACAGCGCCAGCGCATGCACAAACCTGGCTGGTCCCGGATACGGAATCGGCGGCTGATTGACGGTCTCGCTGCTGATGTTGAGTACACGCCCCCAGTTGCGCGCGCGCATCCCCGGCAAGGCCTGCTGGATCAGATCCACCGGCGCCTGAAAATTCACTTCGAACATGCCGCGCCGTGCCGCCAGATCGATCTTGCCGGGCGGTGCGTAGGCGGTGATGGTGGCAGCATTGTTGACCAGGATATCGACGGGGCCGAGTTGCGCCGCGGCTTGCGCTACCAGTCCGGCCCGTGCCTGCTCGTCGGCCAGGTCGGCGATGAAGTATGCGGCGCGGCCCCCACCCTGCTCAATCAGGGCGCAGGTTTCCCTCAGGCCTTCAAGCGAACGGGCGCTGGCGCTGACCGCCACCATAGCCCCATGCGCCGCCAGGCGGCGCGCCATGGCGCGACCGATACCGCGGCTCGCGCCAGTGACGAGGACGACACGGCCCTTCAGATCGGCCTGCTGTGTCATGGTCTGAATTCCAGTCTAGTCGCGCCTGGCGCGAAAGGTCAGCACCAGCACGTCCCGGTACGCCGGCTGCGCCGGGTCCAGAGGCGTAACCGCGGTTACGCCATGAAACACCCGGCCATCCTCGACGAAGGCGGCATCGAACGGCTCGGTCAGGGTAAAGCTGCCCAGCTCACGTCGCTCGAGGTCGTACACGACTGTAGTGCCCTGCTCGATATTGCGCCGCGTCACCAGCAGTACCAGCACATAGTCCACGCCGTCGCGGTGCGGCCCTTCCGGAGTGGGCTGCCCCAGTTCGCCCCGCCTGGCCTCGATGCGGAACTGATGCATCTCCACCCGCCATGCGGCCACCGCCGGAGCCAGCGTTCCGAACACCGAGCCGCACAAGATCAGCAGGGTGCGCAGACTGTCGCTGGCGCCAACCTGCGGCGTCACCGGCTCGAACCAGCGCTGCACCCCGCCATTGAGCGGGTTGTAATCCACGCCCTGAAAATGCGGCTGGTGCGGCTCACGGGTAATGGCGCCATCGGCGCCGACGCTGAACACAGCATGGCGCCGCTTGCGGTAGCGCCCGCCGTCCGCCATATGGGTATCCAGATGCAGATCGTCCCAGCTGGCGGCGAACTGCTCCCAGTCGGACAGCTGGCCCAGCCGGGCCGCCAGATCACGCACCTGCTCGGCAGGCACGAAGGCATAGCCCTCGCGGCTCAGCGTGGCGCTCAACTCGTTTCCGGTGCTTTCCTGAACGGGCTTCAATGCTTCGGACCATAAGGCGGGGGCGATCCCCTCGGAAGCTGCGCAGCCTACCCCTATTGTCGGCGAAATGCTCGCCCCGGGGGGAAAACCGACAGATTCCTTCCGCACTGCAACAGGCCCTGACCGTCGCTCCGCTCCGGTTACACGCTCGTCCTTTTGCGTGAGGTTTGGGCTGTGGTATTGGGCTAGAACTGATACACGCAACGCGCCCGTACTCAGAGGCGTAAAAATCCAGGAGGAGGATCGCATCGTGAGAATCGTGCGTCTGGTGGTTCGATGAGCAGCATGCATCCCTTTCAAACCATGCGCGAATTCGACAGCGACAGCATGCATTGCGCGGTGCTGGAACTGGACGAATTCACCCCGCGTTATTCAACCGCGCAGGACCGCAATCACCTCAGTTTCTATTTGTCCCTGAACGGCCATACTCAGGTCTTCCCGACACACGGCTCACCCTACTATCCGGTATCCGGTGCCAGCATCGCCACCAACCCGCCCGGTTCGGTATGGGAAGGATCGTGGCGCGGGCGGCAGACCTGCGTGCTGCTGGAAGTGGCCCCCTCGGTACTGCGCGAATTCACCAAGGGGCAGATCGAGTTCCCCAACGACCGGCAACTTACGGTGGTGGAAGACGATCGCCTCAGGTACAGCATCCTGGCCCTGCATCAGGACCTGATGGCGCCGTCACCCGCCGGCGATCTGTTCATCGGCCACATTGCCCGCGGCGTCACCTCGCACTATCTGAAAACCTATTGCGCCTGCCCCGAGACAGTTCCGCTGCGCGAGCAGAAACTCGGCGTCGGGGATCTGCGACGGGTGCTGGAAATGATCGAAGCCCGACTGGACACCAAACCGGTGCTGGATGAACTGGCCGCCATGCTGGGCCTGAACACCACCAATTTCTGCCGCCGCTTCAAGAACAGTACCGGCCTGCCGCCCTACCAGTATCTGCTGCATGCTCGGGTCGAGCGCGCCAAGCAGGCTTTGCGACGACACGAACAGCCCCTGTCGGAACTGGCGTTGTCGCTGGGCTTTTACGACCAGAGCCAGTTCAGCAACACCTTCCGCAAGATCGTCGGCGTCAGCCCGCGCGACTATAGGCGCTCGCGGTCGTCGTAGGGGCCGTCATCGAAGCGGGCATTGCCGCTCATGCCCCAGACGCGGCCTGTCGGGCCGCCCGGCCGCCGAAGCCGCCGCGCCAGGCGGCCGCGAGGGCACCGGCGAACATCAGCCCACCGATCACGACAAAAGCGCCTTCGATGCCTAGCATGGCGCGCAGCGGGTAGATGACGAAGGGATTGATGAAGTCGCCGAGGAACTGAACTGTGTAGAGCAGGCCCAGAGCCCGGCCGCGCACGGGCAAGGGCGCCAGGTCCATCAGCAGCACCGGGAAATACACGTTGAGCAGGCCGCCGCCCAGCCCGGTGAGACAGCACCCGACGAAGGTGAAAGCCGGTTGGGTCCATAAACCCATCACGGCGCAGCCGGCGCCCAGCAGGAACAGGGCGAGAGCCAGCACGCGGCCGCGCCCGAGCCGCGGCGCAACACGTCCATAGGACCAGGCGCCGACAGCAGCCAGCAGACTGGCGCCCGACAGAATCAGCCCGACCACCGCAGGACTGGAGGTACCGTTCGCGGCTAGCAGGAAAGACACCTGCGTGGTGGTCATGAAGACCACCACATAGGCGCAAAGTATGGTCAGGTAGATCGGCCATAGCGACCGCACCCCGGACATGCCGGACTTCGGCGCCACCGGCTCGGCGACGCGGCCGGGCGCCACCCGCGCCGCGGCAAGCCCGCTGAGCAGCAGCACCAGGCCCAGGCCATACAAGGCGAACGGCGCGCGCCAGCCCCAGGCCGAGCCGAGCACGCCGGCCAGCACGCCACCCGATACGCCGGCCACCGCACCGGCGGCGTTGGCATAGCCCAGGAAGCGCGCCCTCGCTGCTGCGTCGAACTGCTGACCGATCAACACCACCGAGGCGGTGATGATGCCGCCGGTGGCCAGGCCGAGGACGAACCGCGAACCCAGCAGCACGCTCCTTCCATCCAGATAGAGCGCCGCGGTGCCGCTCAGGGTGTACAGCGCCAGACTGCCCAGCAGCACTCCCCGTCCGCCGCATCGCTCGACCAGCCAGCCGGCTGGCGAGGCGCCTGCGATGATGCCGAGTGTGGAGACGGCCATCACCATCTGCGCCGAAAAAGCGCCACCCGCACCGCCGCCGAAATGTGCTGCCAGCGCTGGCAGCACCGGCGCCACCGCGCAGAACAGCAGCCCGATCAGGCAGCCGCAGGAACCCAGAGTGAGATACAGCAGCCAGAGTCGTGCGCACCCGCGTGTCGGGTCCGATGCAAATGCCTGCCTATGCTCGCCGCTCATCGGTCACCGCCTTGCCCGCGCACCATTGCCAACGGAAAAGTCCGTGCCCGGGCGGTGCGGCGCCCGGGCACGGATCATCGCCGCTCAGAACTGGTACTTGACGTTGAAGCCGACGTAGTCGCGATCGGCATAAGGGCGCTGCGCCAGATTGGCCGAACCGAGGAAAGCGCTGTAGGTCAGACCGAGGGTCAGGCGCTGCAGGTAGCTGAAATCCACACCGGCCGAAGCGCGCTGATCGCCCTGGCCCCACAGGGCGCCGAAGGTGCCGGGCGGCGGCGAGCCCCGGGCGATGCCCTGGAAGGTCAGCGGCACGGTGATGTCCCAGCCGGCGAACACGTTCTTCCAGTCGAAAGTACCGAGGAACGAATAGGCCCAGGAGTTCTTGCTCACCGGACCGGCGCCGTTGCTGAGCTGGGTGATACCGTCGACCGCATCGACCTGGTTGATGTGGATATAGCCCAGTTCGCCGATCAGGTTGAGGTCGTCCCAGAACCAGCCCGGCCCCAGCACCTGCAAGGCGCTGAAATCGGCCTGGGTGGTCTTGCCGCGGGTGGCGGTGGGACTGGCCGGGTTGGCCAGCAGGTCGATGCCGTCGCGATAGCTGGCCTCGCCGGCGAAGCTGACGCCGAAGGCCTGGGTCGAGAAGCTGAGCGCGCCCATGCGGATGCCGTCGTAGTACTTGACGTTGTACGCCACCGGCACCTGCACGCCGATGGCCTGCGAAGTCAGCGGCAGATTCGCCGGCGGAGGCGCCTGTCCGGTCGGCGCGAGGATGCCGGCCTCGACACTCTGCAGGATGCCCTGCAAGGGCTGCGGCAAGACACTCAGCGGTGCCAGCAGGGTCTGGTAACCCTCGGTCAGCAGGGTCTGCGGGGTGGTGTCGTCGTAGCGCAGGAAGTAGCCGCCAACGCTGGTCTGTGTCGTCAGCTGGTAAGTCAGCCCGACACCGTACTGGCCGTAATCGCTGGGCTTGAGGTCGCCGAGGCGCGTCGCCGTCCATACCCGCGGCGTGCCGGGCACCAGTTGGCCCAACGGAATGTTCAGCGGCGCCGGCAGAGGCGTCAGCCCGTAGAACGGGTTCTGCGTCAGGTAGATGAATTCGGCGCCGGGTCCCACCACGTCGGTGGTGGAGAAGTAATCGCCCACCGGGCTCAACTCGGTGCCCTTGTACTCCAGCTTGTAATAACCGAGGACGGTGAGGTCGTCGGTCAGGCCCACCTTCAGCGAGATCTGGTTGCTTGGCAGCAGCAGGTCCTTGGTCTCGATGCCGGGCACGAAGGCCTTGGTGGCGTCGGCCGGCGCCTGCGCGGTGGCGATGCCGGAGAAGAACAGGGCCTCGCCCCAGGCCACAACCTGGCGCCCCACGCGCAGGTCGATGTCCTGGTGCGGGCCGAGGCGCCAGTTGCCGTAGGCATAGGCATCCAGCAGGCGCAGGCGCTGTCCATCGTAGTAACGCGCGCCATCGGTGAAGCGATTCAGCGGTAGTTCGGTCTTGTTGATGGTGTCCGGCGAATCGTTGTCGTTGGGATGGTGATAGACCTGGTCGTAGAAGCCATCGCCGCTGAGGGCGATGCCGTAGTTGGGACCGCGCAGGTTCAACTCGGCCAGGCCGCTGAGGCGGTTGTTGATCAGGCTGCCGGATTTGAAGTTGCGGTCTCCATCATCGAAGTTGATGGTGCTGGGCAGGCCCGACGTGGTGCTGACCGGGCCGTTGACCAGGTTGTCGCTCGGATTCTTCAGGCGCATCGACACGCCGTAGTTCACCGTCAGCTTGTACTCCGCGTCGATGCCGTCGGCCACGTTGAACACGCCGGCCTGTGCCGGGCCGGCCAGCGCGGCGATGCCCAGCGCCAGGGCGCTGCGCCGCAGAGTCGAGCCGGTCCGCGCCGGAACCTTCCTGCCTGGATGGATAGTCATTATTTGTTTCCTCCCGATAACTTGTTCTGATTTTTGTCTTGGGCATGCGCTTGCGGCGATGCCCGCCGCCTCGCTGGACGAGGCGGACTGGATCTTCGATCGATGCCACCTGGCGCCTCAGTGACCGGCGGTGGCGGCCACCTTCGGCGTGTACAGATCCGGCGTATTGGTCGGATCGTTGAGCTTCCACCAGTTGCCAGGCCCCGACTCGTTGACCAGATAGGTGGCCTCGTAGGCACCTGCGGTCAGGTCGTGGTAAACCGACACGCCGCGGTGATAGCACTCGCACTCCGCCGAGTAGTGGTAGTCGATGTACGAGGTGCGCCACAGCTGGTTGCGCCCGTCGTAGGCCTCGGACCACAGCGACAGCCAGGTATCCTCGTCGACGTACAGCACCTTGCGCTTGTAGATATGGCGATAGTCCGGCTTGAGGCTGGCCTCGATCACCCATACCCGGTGCAGCTCATAACGCTGGTAGTCGGGATTGGGCGTGTTCGGTTTGATCATGTCGCTGAGCTTCAGCGAGGGATCGTTGGAGCGGAAGTTGTTGTAGGGGACGTAATACTCCTTCTTGCCCACGATCTTCCAGTTGAAGCGCTCCGGGTTGCCCTGGAACAGGTAGTCGTCGTCGATGGTGCGCAGTCCTGCCGGCGGAATCGGATAGTCGAAGCCGATCTCCGGCGACTGCCGCACGCGGCGCGTGCCGGGGTTGTACTGCCAGGTCTGGGTGCGGTCGTTGTGGAAGTCGTTGGGCTGCCAGCCGATGCCGATGGAGCCCTTGTCGCGCGGCGGCGAAATTTCCTCGTTGTAGAAGTATGAGCTGATCTGGTCCTGCGCGGTGCTGCGCTTGTTCGGATCGGTGAACATGCTCAGGGTGCGAAACCGCTGCCGCCCCCAGGAAATGCTGCCGTTGCCGTAGACATCGGCGATGTCGTAGACCGAGGCCTCGGTCCAGGCGCGATACGGCAGAATCATGTTCCACACGGCTTCCTGCCCGCTCTGCGGAAACGGAAAAGCGATGGCACCGGTTTCACCGTTGGTGCCGGCGCCGTCATGCACCAGCTCGGCATTGACCGCGTTCTTCTTGATCACCTCGCAGACCCAGTCCGGCACGCGGAAGTCGCGGTGGCTCGGATAGACCATCATGCGGAACGATTCGGGGTGGCGCTTGAACAGCGCCTTCTGGCCGTCGGTGAGCTTGTCGGCATAGTCCGCCACGTTCTGCGCGGTGATGGTGAACAGCGGCTTTTCGTCGGCATAAGGGCCCGGCTCGTAGCCGCCCTTGTTCTTCATGCCCGGCCAGGAGTCCAGCCACTTGCCGCTGAATTCGGCGACACCGCCGGGTGTGCCCGCCTTCTCCGCGCCGACACAAGTGTATTTGTCGCCGCCGAGCTGGGCGGCCTGTTCGGCCGACACCTTGGCCAGAGCAGGAGTCGAAGCGACTCCCACGCCGAACGCCAGCAAGCAGGAAATGCCGGCCGTCTTCAACTTCATCATTGCTCTCCTCGCAACCCGCCGTTGTTGTGGATACCGGGCGGGCACGCCAGCAGCCGCTTAGCGCGGTGCGTGCCCAGCTTCGGAACCGTTGTTTCGGCTAAGTTGCTACAGAGGGACGGAGCATTCTTGGTGAATTTTTACGATTTGGCGTTTTTTTGACGACCAACTGACCTGCGGATCAGATCGGCGGATGACTGGTAGCCTTGGGGTACTGTTGCTTACCAGGGCAAGCGCGGATTGCGCCGCGCGGCGATATCCTCGCAGCGCTGGCGGAACGGCTCGTCGAAAGCTTCCGGCTGCGGTATCAGCCAGTATTGTCCCTGCGCAATGCCGGCAAAGACGCGTTCGGCGAACTCGTCCGGCGTCAGGCCATGCTGGGTCAGCAAGGCGCGCATATTGCTGACGAAGGCCTGCGCCGCCGGGTCGGACTGCGCGCCGAAAGGATCGTTGAAGATGCCGCTCTTCACCGGACCCGGCGCCAGCAGGGACACGCCGATCGGCGCCTTCAGCATCTGCAGCTCGGCGCGCAGGCCCTCGCTCAGCGCCAGCACCGCGAACTTGCTCACCGAATACGGCGCCATCAGCGGACTGGGCAGGAAGCCGCCGACCGATGAGGTATTGACGATATGCGCCGGCCGCCCCGCTTCGAGCAGGCGCGGGACGAAGCTGCGCAGGCCATGCAGCACACCGTTGAAATTGATGTCCAGGCTGCGCTTCCAGCGTTCCGGCTCGATCTGCCAGCTGAATCCGGTGGTAAGAACCCCGGCATTGTTGAACAGCAGATCGACCGCCCCGAAGCGCTGGTAAGCGCACTGCGCCAGCCGCTCCACCGCGGCCGCATCCGCCACGTCGGTGGGCAGCGCCAGCACCTCGCCATCCAGCGTGGCGGCAAAGTCGCGCAGCGCCTGTTCCTGCACATCGGCCAGAACCAGCCGCATGCCCAGCGCCGCCGCCTTGCGCGCCAGCCCGGTGCCGATGCCGCTGGCGGCGCCGGTGATGACGGCGACGCCGCCCTCGACGCGCAACTCTCCGCTCATGTCGGCAGCTCCCTTCAGGCGGCGGCGCGCTGCGCCCGCTGCTGCTGAAAATGCGGAATCACATGCGTGCCGATGTTGCGTAGGGTCTCCAGTTGCGCCCACTGCGGCACGGTGCCCATCTGGCAGATGAACAGGATTTCGTCGGCGCCGGCGTCGATCAGCTTCTGTACGTAGGCAATGCAGTCCTGCACTGTGCCGTAGGCGTGATTCGGATTCAGCATCATCATGGTCGGATCGCTGAAGTCGACCGTGATCTTCTCCGAGGCAAAGCTGGTCTTGATCACCGCCTTGCCTTCGGCATCGGCAACCGTCTCGCCTTCCCACTTCGCCGGATCGGGCCTGGGACCGCCGGTATACCAGTGCGCCAGGGACTCCATGAAGTAGCGCTGGCCCTTGATGCCGATCTTGCGCGCTTCCAGGCCATTGTCGAGGACGATGGTCGGGCATAGCGCAGCGAGATGCTGGTTGGGGCGGAAGCCCACCTGGTCCTCCAACCGGCGCCCATTCCAGGCTTCGCGGTAAATCGCATTTTTCTTCGCCACGTCCTCGGGGCCGCCGAAGCCCAACACCAGGGCGCCCATGCCGCGGCCGCCGGCGCGCGCCAGTGTTTCGGTATTGGTGCAGGCCAGGTACATCGGCGGATGCGGGTCCTGGTAAGGCTTGGGGTGGATCGGCCGGCGTGGGATCTTGACGTGAACGCCGTCATGCTCGATCTCATCCTGCACCATGATCTTCGGGATCAGGTACATCGCCTCGTCGATCTGCGGATTCAGCGTTGCCAGGTCATACCCGAAGGTACCTGATTCCTGCTGCGTGCCGCCCTTGCCGACGCCGAAATGCACCCGCCCATGCGACAGCAGGTCCAGCGTGGCGATGCGCTCCGCTACCTTGACCGGATGGTTCATCGCCGGCGGCAGGCACACCACGCCATGGCCGAGATGAATGCGCTGCGTCTTGCCGGCGAGGAAGGCCAGCACCGTCTCCGGAGCGCTCATGTGGGCGTAGTTGGAAAGCGCGGTGTGCTCCACACACCAGATCACGTCGAAGCCCATCTGCTCAGCCAGCATCGCCTGCTCGACGATGTCGTCGAACACCTTGCGATCACCGGCGCGAGAGGCATCGGTGGTCTGCGCCTCGTAGATCAGTGAAAATTTCATTGCCGCTCTCCTCCGTCGTGTTTTCAGGATCTGGCAGGAGGTGGGAGGCCTTCCTGCAATGACGGCATTTTGGGCTTCTGGTCCACAGTCTCATCGTCCATTTGAGCTAAGGCTGTGCGCCAGGAAGACAGAGAAATTTCGCGCAAAGACGCAAAGCCGCGGAAAAACTTTTTATAGCGGCTTTGCGTCTTTGCGCGAGACGCTTTTGCTTTCCCGGACATAGTCATTTTGGACGATGCCGGCGCAACGGCACGAGCCGAGCATGGCCGCAACGGCATTACCACAAGAAGGGGGAACCGATGACACTCGATCCACAGGCCAAGGCCCTGCTCGACGCGTTCGCGGCAATGCCCGCCGTCGATTTTTCAAGCATCGATGCGCCGCAATACCGCGCCATGATGAATGGCCCTTCGATATTCGCGCCGGGCGACGCCGTGGCCCAGGTCGAAAATCGCAGCATCCCGGGCCCGGGCGGCCCGCTGGCCATCCGTCTGTACCGCGACGAGAGCGGCGGCAATCTGCCCATCACCGTGTTCTTTCACGGCGGCGGCTTCGTCATCGGCAATCTCGATTCGCACGACAACATCTGCCGCTGCCTGGCGCGGCGCGCCGGCAGCCTGGTGGTTTCCGTGGACTACCGGCTGGCACCGGAAACGCGCTTTCCCGGTGCGGTGAAGGACGCCTGCGCCGCGCTGGCCTGGGTGCATCGCAACGCCAGGGAAATCGGCGGCGATGCCTCGCGCATCGCCGTGGCCGGGGACAGCGCCGGCGGCAACCTGGCCGCGGTGGCGGCGCAGCACTGGCGCGATCACGGCCCGGCGCTGCGCCACCAGTTGCTGCTCTACCCGGTGACGGACTGGCGCGCGGATACCGAGTCGTACCGCAACTACGCCAAGGGATATTTCCTGACCTGGGACATGATGAACTGGTTCACCCAGCAGTATCTGCCCGACGACAAGGCCGCCGACGACCTGCGCGCCTCGCCGCTGCGCTCGCGCGATCTGTCCGGCCTGGCTTCCGCCACCGTCATCACCGCCGAATACGATCCGCTGCGCGACGAGGGCGAGGCCTACGCCAAGGCCATGCGCGCCGCCGGCGTGGCGGTGGAACTGCACCGCTGGCCCGGGCAGATTCACGGCTTCGCCAGCATGCTCGGCGTACTCGACAACGCCGACCAGGCGCTTTCCACCGCCGCGCAGGCACTGCGCGAAGCCTTTGCCGTGGAATCTGCCCTGGTCTGATTCAGCACCGCACTGCTCCCCTCGCCCACTTGTGGGAGAGGGGTTGGGGGAGAGGGCCGCTCAAAGAGAGAACCGCCTTCTTCCCCGCCGCAATCACCTCGAACACAGGTTTGCGGTCTTTCCCTGACTTCCCCCGAATCCGGAGGAAGGACTTCCCCCCATTCGATCACTCGCCAAAGACGCCCCTTGACTATCTCTAAACATATCGTAAGATATATCTAACAACTAACCAGGAGCATCCATGCATCATCATCGACACAGACACGACTGCCACTCCCGCGAACACCATTCCGAAGAAGGCTTTTCCTTCATGAGCCGCTTCCGCGGCGGTGGGCGCGGCTTCGGCCACTTCGCCGGCGGCTTCATGGGCGGCGAAGGCGGCCAGGGCTTCCGCACCGGCCGCAAGCTCACCTCCGGCGAACTGCAACTCGTCGTACTGGCCCTGCTGGCGGAAAAGCCCAGCCACGGCTACGAGATCATCAAGGCGCTGGAAGAGCGCTCCGGCGGCTTCTATGTGCCCAGCCCCGGCATGGTCTACCCCGCCCTCACCTATCTCGAGGAAATCGGCCACGCCACGGTACAGGCCGAAGGCAGCAAGAAGCTGTACAGCATCACCGAGGAAGGCCGCGTCTTCCTCGAAAAGAACCGCGAAGTGGTCAACGCCATCCTGAGCCAGCTGGAGCGGATCGGCAGCCGCATGGACACGGTGCGCCGCGCCTTCTCCGGCGAAGCGCCGGCCGACGACGAGGAAGCCGATGCCCCGGGCTTCGGCTGGCGCGGCTACAAGGAAGCCTGGCTGGCCCGTCGCGAGCTGAAGATGGCCTTGCACGAACGCAAGCACAGCTCGCCGGAGGAGTACAAGCGCATCGCCGAAATCCTGCGCCGCGCCGCCGAGGAAATCCGCCGTAAATAGCACAGGAAGCGTGCAATGAAAGCCCATCAATACCGCGTCACCATCGAGCACCTTTCAACACCGCACATCGACGAGCCGCTCGACGCGCCGCTGGTGTTCGACACCACCAGCCAGGATGCCCTGATGCTGCTGTTCATCGTCAACCGCCTGCGGTCCAGTCTCGGCGGCAACGTGGACAGCAGCATTCTCGACGCCACGCGGCCGCGCTTTTCGACGAGGCCGCTGTGAGCCGCCGCGGACGCGGCACCCCGCAACGCAGCCTGGCAGTGGAGAATCCGGACACGCAATGCAAGCAGGCGCCGGGCGTATTCCGCCCGGTGATCAACCGCAACCGCTGCGAGGGCAAGGCCGACTGCCTGGAGGTCTGTCCCTACCAGGTCTTCACCATCGACACCCTGCCAGTGGATCAGCGCACCGGTCTCAGCTTCCTCGGCCGGATCAAGGGTCGCGCCCACGGCTGGCAACAAGCGCTGACTCCCAACGCCGAGGCCTGCCATGCCTGCGGCCTGTGCGTGACGGCCTGCCCGGAATCCGCCATCACCCTGGCGCGCGCCTGAAGCGCCGCGCCGCAATGCAACAACAAATGTCATGAAACAACATCGCTACCGCATCAAGGTCGAACATCTCGCCACGGCCAAGCCGGGCGGCCCGTTGCATGATCCCTTGCAGTTCGAGACCGGCAACCATGACGAGATCCTCGGCGTCGCCGACCGCATGCGTGAAAACTCCGGCTTCGACGCGGACACCGCCGCCTCGCTCGGCATCGGCCTCAAGCTGTTCAGCGAAGTCATGCTGATGCACCGTGACGATCCGCTTTTCGCCGGCATCGCCGGGCCGCTGCGCGAGTTCATCGGCGTACTGAAAGCCCGCGGCAAGAAGCCGGAGCCAGTGAGCGACGTCCTGCCCTGAACCGCTTCAGTCCGGCACAGTAGCGGGCGAGGCAATGGTGGATTACGCTGGCGGCATCCGCCCGCGCATCCCGTCGTTGCAGCCAGCAATCCGGTGACGCGGCGGGGCCCTTGCCCCGCTCAGGGCCTCCTCTATAAGAAGGAAGTTCAGCCACCATGTCCGCTCCGGCCGCAACTCCGCGGTACCGCAACGCCTTGCGCCTCGCCATCGCCGTGATGACGCTGGGTTTCCTCAACGTCTCCACCCTGGCCCGCGCCGACGACCTGAAAACCCTGGTCGCCGACTACGAGCACTACAATCTCGAACAGGATCCGGTAACCGCCGGGCAGCAGGGCGACCGCGACGCGCTGAAGCGCTGGCCCGACGACTCGGTCAGCGCCGACGCCGCGCGCAAGAAGGCGCTGCAAGGCTTCCGCGCCCGTCTCGACTTGCTCGGTGATGCCTCGCTGCAGGGTGAGGACGCCCTCAACCGGGAAGCGATGAGCCGCCAGATCGCCCGCCGCCGGGAATCGCTGTCGTTCGACGAAGCGCGCTTTCCCTTCGCCGCCGATGACGGCTTCTTCAACACCCCCGACTACGTCGCGCGCGGCACTGTCATCCGCAACCAGGACGACGCCGACTGCTGGCTGGCGCGACTCGATGCGATTCCCGCTTTCTACGCCACCGAAATCGCCAACGCCCGCCGCGGCCTGGCCACCGACTTCGTGCAGCCGATACCGGTAGTCGATGCGGCGCTACGGGTGGTGCGCGCGCAGAGCGACGCGCCCGCCGAGCAGAGCTCCCTGCTACTGCCCTTCGCCAGCCTGCCCGAGAGCTTCAGCGCCGAGCAGCAGAAAGCCCTGCGCGCCAAGGCACTGGAACTGGTCACCGGCAAGGTCAAGCCGGCGCAGCACGAATTGCTGGTATTCCTTGAAAAGACCTACCTGCCCAAGGCGCGCACCTCGCTGGGCATCGAAGCGGCGCGCAACGGCGCCGACTACTACGCCTTCCAGGTACGCCGCCACACCACCACCAACATCACGCCGGACCAGGTCTACGAACTCGGCCTGAAGGAAGTCGCCCGTATCCGAGCCGAGATGAACGGCGTGATGGCCGAGACCGGCTTCCACGGCAGCTTCAAGGAATTCCAGGCCGATCTGCGCTCCAATCCAAAATTCTATGTAGGCGACCGCCAGACCCTGCTGGAAAAGGCCAGCGAAATCGCCAAGCGCATCGACGACCAGCTGCCCAAGTGGTTCGGCCTGCTGCCGCGCCTGACTTACGGCGTGCGCCCGGTGCCGCGGGAGATCGAGGAAAGCTACACCAGCGCACGATACTGGCCGGGCAGCCCAGAACAGGGCATCGCCGGCGGCTTCATGGTCAACACCTCGCATCTGGACAAGCGGCCGCTGTACGAATTGCCCTCGCTGGCCCTGCACGAGGCGGTGCCCGGCCACCACCTGCAGATCGCACTGGCGCAGGAGAACAAGGCCATCCCGCTGTTCCGCCGCGACGACGACCTGACCGCCTACGTCGAAGGCTGGGCGCTCTACTCGGAAAAACTCGGCATCGAAATGGGCATCTATCGCGACCCTTACGAAAACTTCGGCCGCCTGTCGATGGAGATGTGGCGCGCCTGCCGCCTGGTGGTGGATACCGGCCTGCATCACAAGGGCTGGAGCCGCGAGCAGGCCATGGCCTACATGGCCGACAACACCGCGCTGTCCGACAAGAACATCGAAGTCGAAGTCGACCGCTACATCGGCTGGCCCGGCCAGGCCCTTGGCTACAAGATCGGAGAGTTGAAGATCCTGGAGCTGCGCCACCGCGCCGAGGTTGCGCTAGGCGATCGCTTCGATATCCGCAAATTCCATGACCTGATTCTGGGCGAAGGGCCGCTGCCGCTGGATCTGCTCGAAGAACGAGTCGATGCCTGGATCGCCAACAACAAGGCCTGAACCAAAAACACATAGGCGGGGTTGAACGCAGCGAAACCTAACCTATGTGCTGCGGGCTTGGCGAATCAAACTTTCAAGTGATGCGCCGAATAGTAGGATCATCGCAAAAACCCAAAACACGAAGCCGACGTGAGGGCTCTTCAAATAGAGAGCATTCAAACCACTTTCGTCCTTGAGGATTGGGTGCCAATACAATAAGGCTGTATTTGCAGAAAGAAACAAAGCGATCACAGAAAAGATCAACGCTGGTTGCCACTCCCTGCGATTGAGAGCGAAGGCGCTTAAAAAGAAAAACACATTTGCAAACCAGGCAAACTGATATGAAACTGTTCCCAATGGCGCTAACCAGCCTGTCAAAAGAATCAACCATCCGAACTGCGTTTCGTTGCCCCCTCCGTTTGAGTCGCGGAGGACGATTGCTGGGCATACCAGTGAAAGGATGTATATGAGTATGGCAAGCCGCAAATACTGAATGTGCCTTGGTCGCCTTAGGCTAGTCACCTTCTAATCCCCCACTACTGAAAATCAATGAAGTTGGCTGGGATGAGAGCAACGAATCCCAGCACTGCTCTCAGCTGCGGAGCCGTAGCAATCGCCCTCCTTAGACAGATAATACAAAACGATCGCGATAGCGCTTGGGACTAAGCTTGAGCCGCGTGCGAAAGTGATGCCGCAGCGTGTCGGCGGAGCCGAAGCCGCATTCCGTTGCCACCCGCTCGACCGGCAGGGCGGAACCTTCAAGCAGCTCCCGGGCGCGGCCCAGGCGCTGCTCGATGACCCAGTCCTTGGGCGTGGTGCCGGTAGCGTCCTCGAAGCGGCGCAGGAAAGTGCGCTCGCTCATGTGCGCACGCTGTGCCAGCAGTCGAACCGGCAGGTCGCGCTGCAGGTTGCGCCGCATCCAGTCGAATAGCACCGCCAGAGCGGCACCCTCTTCCTGCACCGGCTGATCGATGAACTGCGCCTGGCCGCCGTCGCGGTGCGGCGGAATCACCAGTCGGCGCGCTACCTGGTTGGCGATGCGCGGGCCATGGTCGCGGCGCACCATGTGCAGCGACAGGTCCAGCGCGGCGGCGCTGCCGGCCGATGTGAGGATTTGTCCTTCGTCGACATACAGCACATCCGGCTCGATACGAATGTCTGGATAGGCCCGCGCCAGTTGCGCCGCGTAGCGCCAATGGGTGGTGGCGCGCCGGCCAGCCAGCAGGCCGGTTGCCGCCAGCACGAACACGCCGGAACAGAACGAGACCAGCCGCGCGCCGCGCGCATGGGCGACGCGCAAAGCCTTGAGCAGCGGTTCCGGCACCGGCGTGTGAATGCCGCGCCAGCCCGGCACGATCACCGTATCGGCCTGGCGCAACTGCTTCAAGCCGCCCGCCGCGATCAGCTTGAAGCCGCCGGTAGCGGCGAGCGGCCCCGGCTCGATGGCGCAAACGGTGAAGCGATACCAGTCCGCGATTTCCGGGCGCGGCAGTCCGAACACCTCGACCGCGATGCCGAACTCGAAGGTGCACAGACCATCGTAGGCCAGCACCGCCACGTTGCGGCCGATGGCAGTTTTTTGATTGTTTGCGGACTTTGGCATGTTTTTCATGATAGTTGGCATTTCCGCCAGTTTCCAGCCACAACCACGAAGCCGATACTGCCACCCGTCACCCACCCAGCGAGGAGTGTCACATGGCAACCGTCGTACAGCAGGTCAAGGCCGCACCGTCCGAGCGGGCACTGGCGCATTTCGAGTCACGGCTGTCGTTCGAGACCGATTGCTCGGATGTCTGGTACGCCACCCGCCACGAGCAGAAGGACTTCGTGCTGGTGGATGTGCGCACCGCAGTGCTCTACGCCGCCGGCCATGTGCCGGGCGCGATCAACATCCCCACTCGCATGATCGGCGAGCCGCGTCTGGAGGAATTCCCGGCCGATACCTTGTTCGTGGTGTACTGCGCCGGCCCGCACTGCAACGGCGCCAACAAGGCGGCAGTGAAGCTGGCACGCCTGGGCCGGCCAGTGAAGGAGATGATCGGCGGCCTCACCGGCTGGATCGACGAAGGCCTGGGACTCGAACGCTCTTGATCCGGATCCGCGACGCCCTGCGCGCCGACATTCCGCAATTGCTGCGCCTGATGCGGGCGCTGGCGGAAGTTGAAGGCTACAGCGCCGATTTCGCGGTCGGCGCGCAGGACCTCGAAACGCGCGGCTTCGGAGCGCAATTACAATTCTTTACCAAGCTGGCGGTCGACGAGGAACAGGCGATAGCCGTCGGCATGGCGGTGTTTTATCTGCTGCCCTTCACTTACGACCTGCGTCCGACCCTGGTGCTGAAGGAGTTGTACGTCGACACCCTCTATCGCGATCGGGGCGTGGGCGAGCGGCTGATGGCCGCCGTGGCGCAAAGCGCGCGGAGCCAGGGCTGTGGCCGCATGCGCTGGGATGTGTTGCGGGGCAACCACGGTGCCGAACGCTTCTACCGGCGGCTCGGCGGCGCACCCGAGGAACAGTGGATCGCCTACCGCCTCGATCGCGCCGGCATTGACGCTCTCGCCCTGCATCACCCCGTCGACTGAGACTCCACTGAAAGCGGCAGACTGCGCCTGTTCATCCGCCATTCAGGAAACAGGCGCAATATTCGCCCATCGTCATCATTCGACACGCCATGTCCAGAAACGTCCTCGGTGCCATCACCCTGACGCTGCTCGCCTTTAGCGGCCTGAGCGCGGCGGACCCGGCGGCGGATCAGAAAGCGCAACAGAATGCACTGTACGTGCTCGATCGCCTGGGCTATGGCCCGCGCCCAGGCGATCTGGACCGGGTGCTGGCCATGGGTGTGGACGGATACATCGACCAGCAACTGGCGCCGGAGAAAATCACCGAACCGCCTGAATTGCAGCGACGCTTGGATGCGCTTGAAACCACCAGGCTCAGCGCCGCCGATCTGTTCCGCGACTACGGCCCGCCGGCACGCAAGGCCGCCGGCGCCGACGAGGACGCCCGCAAGAAAGTCCAGCAGGCCGCCAACCACGTCGCCGAACAGGCGCAGCAGGCGCGTCTGCTGCGCGCCATCTACAGCCCTGCGCAATTGCAGGAAGTGATGACCGACTTCTGGTTCAACCACTTCAATGTGTTCCGCGACAAGGGCATCGAAGGCCACATCTGGGTCGGCGCCTACGAGCGCGACGCCATCCGCCCCTACGCCCTGGGCCACTTCCGCGACCTGCTCGGCGCCACCGCCAAACACCCGGCGATGCTCTACTACCTCGACAACTGGCAAAGCTCGATGCCGCGCCAGGACCGGTTCGGCGATATCAAGGGCGGCCTCAACGAAAATTACGCGCGCGAAGTGATGGAGCTGCATACGCTCGGCGTCGACGGCGGCTACACCCAAAAGGACGTGACCGAACTGGCGCGCATCCTCACCGGCTGGACCTACCTGCCGCGCGAGCTGGAAGCCGGCTCGCAGCCGGAATTTTTCTTCGATCCCAGGCGCCACGACTTCGGCGACAAGCATTTCCTCGGCAAGAATTTCGACGGCGCCGGCAGCGATGGCGAGGAGGAAGGCGAGCACGCGCTCGACCTGCTGGCGCGCAGTCCGGCCACGGCCAAACACATCAGCTATCAGCTGGCGCAGTATTTCGTCGCCGACCAGCCGCCGCCCGAGCTGGTGCAGAAACTGGCCAAGCGCTTCCACGACAGCAACGGCGATATCCGCGAAGTGTTGCGCACCCTGTTCCATAGCAGCGAGTTCCGCGACGCGGCCGCCAGCGGCGGCAAGTTCAAGACGCCCTACCGTTACGTCATCTCCGCGGTGCGCGCCAGCGGCATCGACGTGATCAACTTCAAGCCCCTGCTCGGCGCGCTCAACCAGCTCGGCATGCCGCTTTACGGCTGCCAGACGCCTGACGGCTACAAGAACACGCAAAGCGCCTGGCTCAATCCGGATGCGATGGTCTACCGCCTCAACTTCGCCAATGCGCTAGGCAACGGCAACCTGCCGCTGTACCACGAACCGCCGCCCGCACCCGTGGCGATGGCCGGCGATATGCCGGTCAGCATGAGCATGGCGCCGCCACCGATGACGGCAGCGCAGTACAAGCCGTCACCGCCGGACCCGATGGTGCTGCAAGCCACGCTCGGCAATCCCTTCTCGCTCCAGACCAGCGAGGCGCTCGCCGCCGCACCGCCGCGCCTGCGCGCCGGCATGATGCTGGGCAGCCCCGAATTCATGCGTTACTGAAGCCGTACCAAGGAGTTTGTGCGATGGATCGTCGAACCCTGCTGAAGAACATGGCAATGACCTCCCTGCTGCCGTTCGGCCGCGCCGGCTGGGCGTTCGCAGGAGACGGCACCGCCCCCGCGGGCAAGCGCATGATCGTGGTGATGCTGCGCGGGGCCGTCGACGGACTCAACGTGGTGGTGCCGTACGCCAACGACGAGTACTACTCGATGCGCTCCAGCATCGCCATTGCCAGGCCGGGCGTGGAGGGCGGCGCACTCGATCTCGACGGCCGCTTCGGCATGCACCCGGCGCTGGCGCCGATCCTGCCGCTGTGGCAGTCGCGCAAACTGGCTTTCGTGCACGCCTGCGGCTCGCCCGATCCGACGCGCTCGCATTTCGATGCACAGGACTACATGGAGAGCGGCACGCCCGGCGTGAAGAGCACTGGCACCGGCTGGATGAACCGCGCGCTCGGCACCCTGCCGCAGCGGCCCGGCGCGCTGGAAGCGGTCAGCTTCGGCCCGGTGCTGCCGCGCATTTTCAGCGGCCCCGATGCCGTCGCCAATGTGCCGCTCGGCCGCGAAGCGGGCCGCGCCACCGCGATGGACAAGAGCGAGATCAACGAGGGCTTCGATCGCATGTACGCCGACAACGGCGCGCTCGGCGACGCCTACCGCGAAGGACGCAAGTCGCGTCAGCAGATCCTCTCCGATCTGGGCGATGGCGATGCGCGGGACATGAAGGAAATGAAGGAAGCGGACAACGGCGCGCCCTCGCCCAAGGGCTTTGCCCTGGACGCCGCGCAGCTCGCCACACTGCTGCAACGCACGCCTGAGCTGCAATTGGCCTTCATGCAGCTCGGCGGCTGGGACACCCACGTCAACCAGGGCGGCAGCAAGGGCCAGCTGGCCAATCACCTGCAACCGCTGGCGGAAGGCCTGGCCCTGCTGACCAGTCAGCTCGGCCCGCAGCTCGACGACACGGTGATCGTGGTGATGTCCGAATTCGGCCGCACCGCCCGTGAAAACGGCAACAAGGGCACCGATCACGGCCATGGCAACGTCATGTGGGTACTGGGCGGCCCGGTAGCCGGCGGCAAGGTCTATGGCGACTGGCCCGGCCTGTCCTCATCCGCCCTGCACGAGGGCCGCGACCTGGCGGTGACCACCGACTTCCGCGCTGTACTGGCGCGCGTCTGTGAACAACACCTGCGCCTGCCCGACAAGCATCTGGCGACGGTATTCCCCGGCGCACCGGCAACCGGATCGGGCAACGTCAAACGGCTGTTGACGACCTGAGTCGAGATAGTAGGGACTGTAGGATGCAATGAGCGCTGTTTGCGAATTGCATCGATGGTGCATAGACCAGCGATGCAATTCACTTCGTTCATTGCATCCTACCTTGGTGCCGGCCCCTTCGATGCGTCCGGCACCAAGCTTGGGGTGAGCGCAGCGAAGCCTAATATGCCGGAGCGAAAGCGTTCGCCTTCCGTGCGCTAATCTCAACTACACAACTAAGCCAGCAACACCGTCACCAGCCGGTTGATGCCATAACCGCCGACCAGCAGGAAGGCGAACAGCACCGCTCCCAGCAACAAGGGCCTGATGCCGGCCTGGCGCATCAGCCGCACCGAGCTGCCCCAGCCCAGTGCCGCCATCGCCAGCGTCAGCAGCGCGGTATCGAGCTGCAGCAGGGCCGCATGCAGCGGGGCCGCGATCCAGCCCAGGGAATTCAGCGCCGCCGCCAGCACGAACAGGCCGATGAACCAGGGCAGCAGCGGTGCGCGTGGTGCCGCACTCTGCACCGTGCCCGGCTTGACCAGGCGCGCCAGCAACAGCATCACCGGCGCCAGCAGGGCGACGCGGATCAGCTTCACCACTACGGCCTGATCCGCCGTCGCTGCGGAAACCGCCTTGCCCGCGGCCACTACCTGCGCCACTTCGTGCACGGTGGAGCCGATGTAGATGCCGAACTGCGCCGGGTCCAGCCCGAGCAGCGGAAACAGCAGTGGATAGACCACGATCGACAGGCTGCCGAATACCGTCACCGTAGCCACCGCCATCGCCACCTTGTGCGGCGGCGCCTTCAGCACCGGCTCGGCTGCCATCACCGCCGCCGCGCCGCAGATGGCGCTGCCGGTACCCACCAGCAGCGCCGTGTCGCGGTCCAGCTTGAACCAGCGCGTGCCCACCCATAGCGCCAAGCCGAGGGTGGAAGCGATCACCAGCATGTCGATCAGCACGCCGCGCAAGCCCACCGCGCCAATCTGCTGCGCCGTCAGCCGCAGACCATAGAGACCGACGCCGAGCCGCAGCAGGGTCCGCTGCGCGAACGCCGCACCCGGCGCAGCCAGCGCCGTCCAGCGCTGCGGCACCAGATTGCCGGCCAGCATGCCCAGCACGATCGCCACCGTCAGCACGCCGATGCCCAGGCGCGCCAGCGGCGCGGCGCCGCCGATCAGGGCGGAGGCTGCGGCGACCAGCGCCAGCATCGCCAGGCCCGGGAGCAGCGCTTTCACCTTCTCGTTCGTAATCATTGTTCTCGCCCATCGATAAACATGGGCGGCACATTAGGACCGGGCCATTGATTTGTGAAACGGATAGTTTTAATAATGTAGTTCGGTTTTACTTATTAAATACTTATGCGCCTGACCTTGCGCCAGCTCCAGGTATTCAGCGCCATCTGCCGCAGCGGCGGCGTCACCGCGGCGGCGAACGCCATCGGCCTGTCGCAGTCGGCGGCCAGCCAGGCGCTGGCGGAGCTGGAATCGGCGCTGGAAGGGCCTCTGTTCGACCGCGCCGGGCGCAAGCTGCTGCTCAACGAGCGCGGCCGCGCCCTGCTGCCGCGCGCCACCGAACTGCTGGAGCGCGCCGAGGAGATCGAAAGCACCCTGCGCAAGCACGGCAGCACCACGGAAACGCTGGTGCGGCTGGCCGCCTCCCTCACCGTGGGCAGCTACCTGCTGCCGCCGCTGATCGGCGCCCATCTGGCGCTGCAACAGCAGACGCGAGTGGAGCTGCTGGTCGAAAACACCGAAATGGTGATCGCGGCGGTGGCCGCCTTCCAGGCCGATGCCGGCTTCATCGAAGGCCCCTGCGAACATCCGGACCTGCGGGTGTTGCCCTGGCGCGAGGACGAACTGCTGGTGGTGGCCCCGCCCGACCACCCGCTGGCGCACCGGCGCAAGCTGGCGCCGCGGGACTTGCAGCAGGCCGCCTGGGTATTGCGCGAGCATGGCTCCGGCACACGCGAAGTGTTCGACCGGGCGGCTGAAAGCCAGGGCATTGCCATCCGTGCCCGCTTCGAACTGGGCCATACCGAAGCGGTGATGCGCGCCGTCCGCGCCGGCGCCGGCCTGGGCTGCCTGTCGCGTTTCGTGGTGGAAGATGCGGTGCAACGCGGTGAACTGGCGGTGCTGCCCACGCCGTTCCTGAGCCTGCGCCGGCCGCTGCACGCCGTGCTGCACCGGGCCAAGTTCATCGGCCCAGGCTTGCGCCAGGTGCTGCAAGCCTGCGAGTTGCAGCTGCCGGCACAGGCCTAGCCGCTGCCGCCCTGAATCAGGGCTGCAGCGCAACAATTTTTTAGCCGGGACGGCCGGCCCGGCTGCCAGGGTTCATAAATCCGCAACCTGCCGCCCCGAAGATTGGAGACTGGCTCAATAAAATAGGGAATACGCCCATGCTGGCGGAACTGGGGATCGACGCAACCACTTGCATGCTGCTGGCGCTCGCCTTGCTCATGGCGCTGGCCTTCGAATTCGTCAACGGCTTCCATGACACCGCCAACGCGGTGGCCACGGTCATCTACACCCACACGCTCAAACCCTACCAGGCGGTGATCTGGTCCGGCACCTGGAACCTGATCGGCGTGCTTACTTCCACCGGCGCCGTCGCCTTCGGCGTCATCGCCCTGCTGCCGGTGGAGCTGGTGCTCAATGTCGGCTCCGGCGCCGGCTTCGCCATGGTCTTCGCCCTGCTGCTCTCGGCCATCATCTGGAACGTCGGCACCTGGTACCTGGGCCTGCCCGCCTCCAGCTCGCACACCCTGATCGGCTCCATTGTCGGCGTCGGCCTGATGAATTCCTACCTCTCGCCCGATTCCGCCTTCGGCGATGGCGTCAACTGGGCCAAGGTGGCCGATACCGGCAAGGCGCTGCTGTTCTCGCCCATCATCGGCTTCGTGCTGGCCGCCGTGGTGCTGCTGCTGATGAAAGCCCTGATCAAGATGCCGGCCCTGTTCGAATCGCCCAAGGGCGATACGCCGCCGCCCTGGCCGGTGCGCATTCTGCTGGTGCTGACCTGCACCGGCGTTAGCTTCGCCCACGGCTCCAATGACGGCCAGAAAGGCATGGGCCTGATCATGCTGATTCTGATCGGCATTGCCCCGGTGGCCTTCGCCCTCAATATGGACGCCAGCAGCGATACCCTGCAGCGCATAGAAGCCAGCGCCAGCAGCATTCAAGCGTCGCTGGCGCCGGCCGGCAGCCCGGCAGTGGACGAAGAGGCAGCGCGCAAGTCCTTGACCCAGTTCCTCAAGAAAAAACAGATCGACGACAGCACCGTGCCGTCTCTGGCGCAGATCAATAGCGACATCATCTCCGGCCTGCAAGGCGTCACCAGCCTGGCCAGCGTGCAGCCGGACAAGCGCCGCGACCTGCGCATGGACCTGTACCTAGTCACCGAAACCCTGAATCGCCTCGACAAGGCCGGCAAGCTGCCGGCGGCCGTCGACAAGGCCGCCGTCGGCAAATACACCGGCGACCTGAAGAAAACCACCACCTTCATCCCGATATGGGTCAAGGTGGCGGTAGCCGTCGCCCTGGGCCTGGGCACCATGATCGGCTGGAAACGCATCGTCGTCACAGTCGGCGAAAAGATAGGCAAGGCGCATATGACCTATGGCCAGGGCGCCTCCGCCGAGCTGGTGGCATTCGCCACCATCGAAGCCGCCGACCAACTCGGCTTGCCGGTCAGCACCACCCACATCCTGTCCTCCGGCATCGCCGGAACCATGGTGGCCAACAAGTCCGGCGTTCAGGGCGACACCATCCGCAACGTGCTGCTGGCCTGGGTGCTGACGCTGCCGGTGTGCGTGCTGCTTGGCGCCACCACCTTCGCCGCCGGCCTGTTCCTGGTGTTCCGCGTCCTCGGCATGCACTAGGCAGCTGAAGGGAAGGGCCGCGGCCAAAACAGCCGCGACCCTTCCACTACCGTTATCCTAGGAGCTTGTCGGCCGCGCACTGCGGCACTCAACCGGTTCCAGGGAAAGATCTTATGCGGGGCGGCATCCAGTTCATCATCGCGGTACTGCTTGTCGCCTGCACCGCATCTGCCTGCAGCCTGTTCACCAAAACACCCGAGGTCCCGGACACAGCCGCCGTAGCGGAGCCGGAGCACGAGCATCTGGTGCTGCTCGACAGTCAGCACATCGACTCCAGGCTGGTAGTGCTGACCTTGCAGACACCGGCGCTGGACGGCCCGACCAAGGTGCAGATCCTGCTGCCGGATCGCTACGACTCCACCCCGACCAAACGTTACCCGGTGGTGTACATGCTGCAGGGCGCCATCGACGATTACACCGCCTGGATTCGCGAAGGCAATGCCGAGGCGCTCACCGCCGGCTATCCCATGATCCTGGTCATGCCGGACGCCGGAAAGGACGGCTTCTATGCCGACTGGTACAACGACGGCGCGCTCGGGCCGCCGCAGTGGGAGACCTATCACATCGATCAGCTCATTCCCTGGATCGACGCCCACTACCGCACTGTGGCCGCGCGACGCGGACGGGCGATCGGCGGCGTCTCCATGGGCGGCTTCGGCGCGGTCAGCTATGCCGCGCGCCACCCCGACCTGTTCGCCGCCGTGGTGAGCTTTTCCGGCCTGGTCAACAGCAACACCCTGTCCGATCAAAGCACCATTCCCGACAAGGTGTTCGGCCCCCGTGGCACCCAGGAAGTGCGCTGGCGCGGCCACAACCCCTGGGACCTGGCTGCCAATCTGCGCGGCATGGACGTGACCCTGTACACGCGCAACGGCCTGCCGGGCAAGGACTGGCTGGGCATCAACCCGACCGAGATCATCGTGCACCGGCAGAGCGTCGAACTGCACGAACAGCTGCTCGCCGCGAACGTGCCTCATCACTGGGACGATCATGGCGCCGGCGCGCACAAATGGCCGACCTGGCAGGAAGACCTGAGCGAGGCCCTGCTCGGTCTGGTGACGGTGTTCTCCGACCCACCACCCGCACCGACCTCGATTTCATTCAAGGCGATCGAACCGGATTACCAGGTCTATGGCTGGCACGTGGCGCTGGAGCGGACGGCGCTGGAATTCAGCACGCTCTCCGACGCGGACGCACACGGTTTCATCTTCAGCGGCAGCGGCACCGCCACCGTCACCACGCCTCCGGTCTATACCCCGCGCAGCGAATACGCCGTGACACTCGATGCAGGCAGCGGACCGCAAAAAAGCTTGCTGCGCAGCTCCGCCAGCGGACGCCTGAGCATCCGTGTCCCGCTCGGTCCCGCCAATCCGGATCAGCAGTACACCGAGGCATCGAAGAACGCCGGCGGCCCCAAGCTCTACAGCGTCACAGTCGGCATCGCCCCGACCGTGGCCCGCACCGCAACAGCACGCCAGCCCGCCACGCCCTGAGCCGGGCACAGGATCGGACTGCACTGAACTTCGAGCTGCGCGCTGCGTGGGCACCGCACATCTTGAGTGCAGGAATCTTTCATTCATGGCGCCCATGCGCGCTATGAGTGCCTGACGGCACTGTTATCGGGCGCATTGCTCCCGCTGCGACAGCCGCAGCATCAGGCGACGCAATCCGATCATTTGCCGCACGCTTGATGGCGGGACAGCAATAGACGTCCATGACGTCCTTGCACCAATTCCGATTTCGTCAGTCCTTCGCATCGCGCGGATATTCATTTCCGCATTTGCCTCGTCGCGCGTTCTTCAAGTAGGGCCGCTTGAAACCTCAGCCGGCACCTTGGGGAAGTAGAAACGCTATTTATTTTCTATCGACGTAGGGAGATGGCCAAAATGAAGAAGTCTGTGAGAACGGGCAATTTACAGCATCGAGCCTCGGTGCTTGCGGTAGTAGCGCTCACAGTTGCCGCACCGGCAACCAGAGCGCAAACCACGCCTGCAGCCCCGGCCGACACCTCGCCGGCCACGCTCAACACCGTCATCGTGACCGGAACGCGAACCACCAGCCTGGAGGCGGCGGAAAGTCCCGCGCCAATCCAGGTGATCAGCTCGGCCGCACTGCAGGAGGCCTCCGGCAATCCGGACCTGATCAACACCCTGGCAGCGCTGGTCCCCTCCCTGACAGCCCAGGCCTTCGGCGGCGATCAGGCCAATCAGACACTGCAAGCCAAACTGCGCGGCCTGGGTCCCAACCAGACCCTGATCCTGATCGACGGCAAGCGGCGGCATACCACCAGCAATCTGGCGGTGCTGAGCGGCCCCTATCAGGGCGGCGCCGGCGCGGATCTCAATTTCATTCCCCTCAGCGCCATCGACCACGTCGAAGTGCTGACCGAGGGCGCGGCCGCGCAGTACGGCACCGATGCGATCGCCGGCGTCATCAATATCATCCTGAAGAAAAGAACTTCCGGCGGCCTAATCAGCGGCACCTACGGCGGCTACATGGACGGCGGCGGCGTCACCGGCGACGTTTCCGGCAACGTCGGCTTCAAACCGGCGGATGGCGCCTACCTGAATCTGACCGGCGAGGTGCACAACCACGGCCACAGCCAACGCGGCGGGGTCGATCCTCGGATGACCGATCCGAACAACACCTATCCCGACACCAACGTGCAGTACGCCCCGGGCTACCCCTATGTGAATCAGATCCAGGGCGATGCCGCGTATCACAGCCAGCTTGCCGAGTTCAACGGCGGATTCAATATCAGTGACAACGTACAGTTTTACTCATTCGGTACTTACGGCAACAAAAACGCGGCGTCCTACGAAAATTACCGGATGCCCAGCAAGGTTTCATACACGGACCCCACCACCGGCGTCACCACCTACCCTTTCCCGTACGGCTTTAATCCGGAAGAAGCCATCGAGGAGAAGGACTACGCCATCACCGGCGGCCTGAAAGGCCAAGTGATCCAGTGGAACTGGGATCTCAGCACCACCTTCGGCGACGACCGCATGAGCGTCTACACCCTGGGTTCCGCCAATGCGGGCCTCTACGGTGGAGACGGCAGCTTTGCCGGGACCGGCGCCACGCCGACCAATTTCTACGACGGCTTCTTCAGAGCCTCGCAATGGACCTCTAACCTGGACATCAGCCGCGACTTCGAGGTCGGCATGGCCAGCCCGCTCAACGTCGCGTTCGGCACCGAATACCGGCGCGACGCCTACGAGATCGGTGCCGGCAATCCGTCCTCCTACCTTTACGGCGGCGCGCAATCCTATCCCGGCTTCACGCCCACCGATGCCGGCGACCACTCGCGCCGCAACTACGCCGGCTACGTCGACTTCGCCGGCAAGCCGATCGACAAGCTGTACGTTGATCTTGCCGCCCGCTACGAGCACTACAGCGATTTCGGCAGCACCACGATCGGCAAGCTCACCGCGCGCTACGACTTCACCAAGAAGTATGCGGTGCGCGGCACCTTCAGCACCGGCTTCCGCGCGCCGACCCTGGCCGAGGAGTTCTACTCGACCACCAACGTTGGCCCAACCACCGCCTTCGTGCAGTTGCCGCCCAATGCGCCGGCAGCCCAGCTCCTGGGTCTCGGCAGCGGCCTGCAGCCGGAGAAATCCATCAGCTACAGCGTCGGCTTCGTATTCCGCCCGGTACAGGGCCTGACCGGCACCCTGGATCTGTACCAGACCAACATCAGAAACCGCATCGTCGGCAGCGGCACCATCTATGGCACAGTCGGTGGTGTCCCTTACTCGACGGCGGCCACCAACGCGATCATCGCCAACGGCAATATCCTGGATCCGGATGTGGTGGCGACCGGCGACACCGGCGTCAACATCTTCGCCAACGGCATCACCACCCGCACGCGCGGCGCCGATTTCGTGCTCGACTACCCGGTCGACTATGACTTTGGCGGCGTCAACTATGGCCGCGTGGACTGGTCGATCGGGGCCACCTACAACCAGACCTCGGCAATTTCGGTGAGGGCTGCGCCGGCAGCACTCGCGGCAGCCCCTGCCGGGCAACCTCCCCAGGCCTTGTTCAACGGCACCGCCATCACCGATCTGACCACGGCGTCTCCCCGCTATGTGGTCAATCTCGGCGGCTTGTGGACCCGGGGCAAGTTCTCGGTGAACCTGGTGGAAAAGTTCTACGGCTCCTCCGAGGAGTATCAGAACGACGACGCCAACGTCAGCGTCGCTCCGATCTACAAGACCCACATCGGCCCAACCCCGATCACCAATCTGGACCTGGGCTATCAGGCCACCCGGGAGATCAAGATCGCCGTCGGCGCGGTCAACCTGTTCAACAAGTATCCGGACCAGATCAACTCCACGGTGCTGGCGAACGAACGCGCGGCCTACGACAACGCCGCTGTGCAGATCTACCCCTCGTTCTCGCCGTTCGGCATCAATGGCGGCTTCTACTACGCCAAGGCGACTTACTCGTTCTTCTAAATCCCAGCAGGAGGATCGCGGTTCGAGCGGGAGCGTAAAGCTCCCGCTTTTTTTTGCCTGTCGATTCCCCATCACAGCCCGGCACTGCCTCCATTCGGACGAAGCCGAGCGCCGCTGCAGGCGCAAGAATGGGGGCATTCGAAACAGGCTCCAGACAATAAATCCCAATCAACTCAAGGGCCTGTAAACTAAACCCGATCCGGAATCATAAAACAGGCACGAGGAGCGCCATGCGGCTGACGGCACAGCACATCCTGAGCGCGGTGGAACCGCTCATCTACGGGGTCCGCGCGCGTCGGGTGTGCGTGTCGGCACTGCTGTTGGGCACCCTGTTCTTCCTGTGGCAGGCGGCGCAGATCCGGCCGGGCGCGGAATACGAGAACTCGCTGCCGCTGGGTCATCCCTATGTGCAGGTGTTCAAGCAGTACCAGGAAGACTTCGGCGGCGCCAATACGGTGCTGGTGGCGCTGCTGCAAAAGCCCGGCACCGACCCGGACATCTACAACGGGAAATTCCTCGCCGAGTTGAAGGCCGCCACCGAAGAAGTGTTCTTCATGGCCGGCATCGACCGTGCCCATGTCTCCTCCATCTTCACCCGCAACGTGCGTTACCTCGAAGTGGTCGACGGCGGCTTCATCGCTGGCGACGTGATTCCGGCCGAGTACGCTCCCACTCCGGAGATGTTCGCCCTGATCCGGCGCAACGTCGCCAAGGCGCAAGTGGTCGGCAGCCTGGTGGCCAGGGACCAGCGCGGCGCCATGATCTCGGCCGAAGTGCTGGAACACGACCCGGTCACGGGCAAGAAAATCGATCCGGTGCAGCTCTCGCACACACTGGAAGACGATGTGCGCGGCCGCTTTTCCAGCCCGAAGAAGTATGTCTACAGATTGAAGCGCGCAGTGGCGCCGTTCGCGGCCGGAGATGCGGTGGCGGAGACTTTCGACAGACCGGGTTGGACGCTGTGGCTGCGCCACGTCGAGGCGCTGAAGAAACTGCCAGACGGCAGCGTCGAGCGCCATAGTCTCAACGGCCGCGATCTCAGCGTGGAAACGCAGGACAATCCGCAATACAACCCGGATATCAGTGTCCACATCGTCGGCTTTACCAAGGTCACCGGCGATGTCACCGATGCCGCACTGCAGGTGATGCTGTTCTTCGGCCTCACCGTGGTGGCCACCATGCTGGCGCTATGGTGGTACCTCGGCAGTTTCCGCGTGGCCCTGCTGCCGCTGTGCTGCTCGGTGGTGGCGGTGATCTGGGAATTCGGCCTGTTGCAAAGCTTCGGCTACGGCGTCGATCCCTTCGCCATCATGGTGCCGTTCCTGGTGCTGGCGGTCTCCACCTCGCATGGCGTGCAATACGTCAACACCTGGGCCGACGAGGTGGTGCAAGGCCGCGACGCGTTTGAAGCCTCACGCAGCACCTTTCGCCGCCTGTTCATTCCCGGCAGCATCGCCCTGCTGACCAACGTCGCCGGCTTCCTCACCATCTACCTGGTGCCGATCGGCAGCGTGCGCGACATGTCGATCAATGCCTGCCTCGGCATGTTCGCGGTGATCGTCACCAACAAGGTGATGATGCCGATCTGGCTGTCGAAACTGAGCGTGGCCAACGTCGACGCCTTCCGCCGCAAGCGCGCAGCCAGGATCAACGCCGGCGATCGCATCTGGCATGCCCTGTCCTTCGTCACCGAAAAGCCGGTGGCCGCGGCCCTGGTGCTGCTGTCGCTGCTGGTGCTGGCCGGCTCCTGGATGGTCCAGTCGCAACGCATCGTCGGCGACGCCACCACCGGCGTGCCGGAGCTGCGGCCGGACTCGCGCTATAACCGCGACTTCGCTGCCGTCACCGGCAATTTCTCCATCGGCACCGACATCCTCAAGCTGATCACCGAGACCGCGCCGGAAACCTGCGCCCAGTACGACACCCTCAATCAGATCGACAGCTTCGGCTGGCGCATGCAGAACGTGGAAGGCGTGCAGTCGGTGAAATCCATCACCACCGTGGTACGCCAGGCCTACTTGGGCCTGATGGACCTCGAACCGAAATTCGGCGTGCTGCCGCGCAACGGCAATGTGCTGTCGCTGATCAACCAGGACATCCAGACCAGTTCCGGCCTGCTCGATTTCCACTGCGCCGCCATGCCGGTGTTCGTCTTCACCGCCGATCACCGCGCCGCCACCATAGCCCGCGTCATCGATGCCGCCAAGCGCTTCAATGCACAGAACGCGGATGAATTCTATGCGGCGCATCCGCAGGTGAAGCCCGCGGCCTGCGAGGCCCGCACCGAACTGCGCCGCAACGCCGGCATCAGGCGCGACACCCTGCAGATTTACACCGACGAACTGCGCGCCAGGGGCGCATCGGACGAAAAGATCGGCGCCGACCCGCAGGCACAGACCCTGCAAAAAGCGGCGGACGATGCCGCCGCGCAATACCAGGAACAGGCCGCGATGAGCTGCCCGGCCAATTTCGCCATCGGCTCCGGCAACATCGGCGTGATGGCGGCGGCCAACGAGGTGGTGCAAGCCAAGGAACTGATCACCGTGCTGGCGGTGTACGCGGTGATCGTGCTGCTGGTGCTGGTGTCCTACCGCTCGCTGGCCGGCCTGCTCGCCATCTGCATCCCGCTGTTCATGGTGTCGATCTTCGCCAACGCGCTGATGGCCCTGTTCGGCATCGGCCTCAAGGTTGCCACCCTGCCGGTGGTATCGCTGGCGGTTGGCGTCGGCGTGGACTACGGCATCTACATCTACGACGTGCTGCAGGACAAGGTGCGCAACCACGGCATGAGCCTGCGTGAAGGCTATTTCCAGACCCTGCACCAGACCGGCAAGGCGGTGATCTTCACCGGGCTATGCCTGGCCGGCGGCGTCGCCGCCTGGCTGTTCTCCGACCTCCAGTTCCAGCGCGACATGGGCAAGCTGCTGGTATTCATGTTCATCGCCAATATGCTTGGCGCGGTGTTGCTGTGCCCGGCCTATTACCGCTTCCTGGCGAGAATCCCGCCCGAACCAAAAAAATAGTTCTCGCGCAGAGCCGCAAAGAACGCAAAGGAAAAATGGCAAGACGGCCCCTCATAAGCCTTTGCGTCTTTGCGCGAGACCGTTTTTGTCCTTCTACACCTATTGCAGGGCGAAATTGATCGGCAGCTCGATGGCGAAGTCGGTCGCATCCGGATTGGCGTCGGCTGGAATGGCCGGGAACTTGCCGATGCGCTTGAATACGCCCTTGCATTCCCCATCCAGGGCCGGAAAGCCCGCCTTGGCGACCAGTTGTGAATCCTCGATGGTGCCGTCGCGCGCGAAGGTCACCCTGACCATGCAATTGCCCTCCTCCTGCTCCTGGATCGACTTCACCGGGTACTGCACCGATTTCTGGATGATCGCCTCCAGGCCGTTGTAATACGCGGCCGGCACCGTGGTACCGACCACCCGCGCGGGCGGCGGTGGCGGTGCTGGCGGCGTCACCACTGCCGGCGGCACGGAGGGCACATCCGGGGTGGTGACCGGTGCCTGGGTGACGATCTGCTGTGGCGGCGGAGGTGTCTGCGGCTGCGGTGGCGGTGGCGTTCTCGGCGGCGGGATCTTGGGCGGCGGCGGAGGTGGTGGCGGTGGCGGAGGTGGCGCCAACTCCACCGTGGCCATCATCTTCTTCGGCTCCATGAAGGAGACGTGCGGATGCACCAGATACAGCAGATAGCCGATCAGCGCCGCGTGAAACACCACCGAGAAGACCACGCCGAGATTGACCCGCTCTCGCGGCGCGCCCGTTTTGGCGGCGCCAGCCTTCGGCGCATTCATTTCGATTGCAACACTCATTTCAGCCTCCTTGCAAGGTCGTCACTGCCGGGCATCACTGTTGCGCCTGGGACATCAGCGAAACCTTGTAGAAGCCGGCCTGAGCCGCGATCTTCAGAAGATCCCTCACCTTGTCGAACACCGCACCCTTGTCGGCGCGGATGTAGACCAGGTTGTCCGGCTCGACCGCAGCGATGTCATGCAGCCGCGTCGGCAGTTGATCAACCGTCATCTCGTCGACATGACCTCCGCCGGTATCGATGTAGTAGTTGCCATTGAGGTCGAACGACACGATCAGCGGGTCGCGCGGCTTGCCCATTTCCTGCAAGGCTGCCTTGGGCAGGGTCACCGGCACCTGCGACATCATCAGGGGCGCCGTCACCATGAAGATGATCAGCAACACCAGCATCACATCGACCAGGGGTGTGACATTGATTTCAGCGATGGCATTGCCCAGATCTTCGTCGTCGTGCGAGGAAGCGGTCTTTGCGCTCATGGACATAGGGTCACCTTGCCGAAGCCGGAACTGCCGACGATGGCCATCAGGTCGACCACGCGGTCATAGATGGAGTCCTTGTCCGCGCACACGGTAACCAGTTCGTCCGGATGCCGGTCAGCCAGATCGCGCAGCCGTGCCGGCAAGTCACCATAGGGCACCGCCTCCTTCGGCTCTTCGTTATGCTGGATGAAGTAGTTGTTCTGCAGGTCGAAGTCCACGGTCAGTTTCTCCGGATGCGTGTCCGAAGCAACCAGGCTGGGCTTGGGCAGAGTGATGGGCAGCTGATTCATCATCAGCGGCATCGTCACCATGAAAATGATCAGCAGCACCAGCATCACGTCGACCAGGGGCGTGACGTTGATTTCCGCCACCGGCCCCATCTCGCCCTCGTCACCACCGGCTGACGCCTTCACGTTCATGCCCATGGCGTTGCCTCCCGGCGTCTGGAGAATGAGCAGGCGCCCACTCCCATTTCACTGCGGCCTCTGCTCACGACAGGTCTCCTCACCGGGGTTCAGGCCGCAATCGCCGGCGCGAAGCGCTTGGACAGGCGCCCGGCGTAAATGCCGATGACGGTGTTGAGGCGGCCGACGTAACGACCCAGGTTGGTGGCGAAGCTGTTGTACGCCATGATCGAGGGGATGGCCGCCGCCAGGCCGATACCGGTGGCGATCAGCGCTTCGGCGATACCCGGGGCCACCGTGGCCAGGCTGGTGTCATGCGCCGCGGCGATGCCGGTGAAGGTGTTCATGATGCCCCACACCGTGCCGAACAGGCCGATGAACGGCGCCGAGGAGCCCACCGTCGCCAGGAACGGCAGGCGCTTGTTGATGCGGCGGGTTTCGTTGGACAGTTCCAGGCGCATGGCGCGCTCGACACGGTCGCGAACTTCGTGCAGCGCTTCATGCTCGTGCTCGCCCGAGCCTGCACGCCATTCCAGATTGCCGGCGGCGATGATCCTGGCCACCGGGTGCGCGTCGCTGTAATTGATGACGTCTTCCAGCGTGCCGTTCTCCAGGGTTTCCTCCAGGCGCCGGGCGGCGCCGAGGGCGGCGGTGAAGGCGAAAAGCTTCTCGAACATGACGGTCCAGCACCAGAACGAGAACAGCACCAGAATCACCAGTACCGCCTTGACCACGGGGTCGGCCTGCGACACCAGATGATAGATGGAGAGGTCGGCGGGATTGATCGCCTCGGCGGCATCCGCCGCCACGCTGAGAATGGAAACTGCCATGTCTGATTGCTCCGGATGAGGTCTGTGAAATAAATGCAAAAAACGGGCAAGGAAAAATATTGAAACCCCCGCCTGGCCCGGCCTGCTGGATCGGATGCATCCCTTCCAGTCGCCGCACCAGGATGAATTCGCGCCGGCACCACTCCGGTTCACGCCCGCCTCGTTTGCGGGCGTCCCCGACAGCACAGGCTATAAACGATCGCTGAATTTGCACCACGCGCGCGACGTGTTTACGCCGTGCTCAATTCAAGAACGAGCGAGAGGAGGGAAACGGAAATGAAATGCCGCAGGAGATTCCATGCAAGGCCAACCAGCCTGGCGATGGAGCGCTTGCCATTGGACCGGGCAGCAGGCGCAAGCCCGAAACTCAATCGTTGAAGCGATACGACAGGCGCAGATAATAGAAGCCGCCGAAATAGCCGTAGGGAGAGAAGCCGCTGTACTTCTGGAATCCTTGATAGTCGCTGCCGGGACCATAGTCGCCGCGGAACGCAAGCGAGGTCTGCGGCGGATATTTGTCGAAAAGATTGTTGGCGCCGATTCCCAGCGTCAGCTGACGCGTAAAGCGCCAGCCCACATCGAGGTTGGCGATCCATGCCGGCGGAATTTCTTCATAGATATCGCTGTCGGCCTTGGTGCTGTCCACCACATGGCCGTAGCGGATCAGATGCAGGTTGGCGATCAGCGAGCCCTTCAGCCAGGTGCCGCCGAGAATGATCTTGTTGCGCGGAGTGCCTACGGTGAGATAGCCCTGTTGCGCCGCATCGAACAGCTGGAAGCCAGGGCTGGTCTGGGCCAGATCGGCCAGCTGCGGCGGGTTGGGCTCGATGCGCGTGATGCTGGTCTGGTTCCAGTTGCCCTCGGCGATCCAGCTTAGCAGGCCCCATGCACCGAGTCGTGTGCGCAGGTTGAAGATCGCATCCAGACCCTGGGTGCGCGTGTCGGCGGCATTGGTGAAGTACTGCACATTAGTGGACGGATCGACTCCGGCCTGCTGCAGCGCCGTGCCGATGCCGGGGTCGAGCTGCTCGCTGAGGATGCCGGTTTCGAGGATGCGATGGCGCACGTAGATGCGATAGGCATCGACCGTGATGTCGATATCGCGCGTCGGCGTAGCCACGAAGCCCAGGCTGTAATTGGTGGAGGTCTCCGGCCGCAGCGCGGTGGCGCCCAGGGCGCGGGCCTCGGTCGAGGCCACCGGCGCCGTGACCACGTCGATGGCGGTGGATACATCATTGATAGTCTGGAAATAAGTGCTGGAGGTCGCGTAGAGCGACTGGCCCACGCTCGGAGCGCGAAAGCCGTTGTTGACCGTACCGCGCACCGCCAGCTCGGGAGTCAACTCGTAACGCATCGAAAATTTCCCGGTACGGGTATTGCCGAAGTCGCTGTAGTGCTCGAATCGCGCGGCGACGCCGACGTCCCATCGTGGCAGCGGCCTGGTTTCGAAATCGACATAACCGGCATAGTTGTCGCGGTAGGCATTGCTGACGCTGTCCGGGCTGAAGCCGTTATAGGACTGGGCGCCGGAACTGGGGTGCTTGGTGGTATCGGGATAGCACGGGTCCGAGGTATCGGTGGTGGCCACCGGCGCGCAGAACGAGGTATAGCTGCCAGTCTCGTAAGAACCGATCTCTCCCGGCTTGATCGCATAGGCGTTGTTGCGATACTCGGCCCCCGCGGCGACATGCAGCGGCTCGATCAGGCCCACCTGGAAGGCCCGGGTGAAGTCGATGTCGTTGGTGAACTCGCTGTTGATCCAGCTGCCGTCGTAGAAATGAGTCGGCGAATCCGGTCCCAGCGTGGCGTTGAGCGTGTGTTCGGTGAACACCGCCGCGTCATCCTTGCCATAGGTGCTGCTCAGGTCCCAGGTCCAGCCCAGCAGGTCGGCGCCCCTGGCGCCGAGTGTGGTGGAGAAATCGATTTCGTGGATGACCTCGCGCGGCTCGAAACCATCCGGATAGATCGACCAGTCATACGGCGGATCATTGTTGCCGTTGGGATAGCGGAAATTCTCATAGCCGGTGCCATGGCGGGCCGTGAACGTCGAAAAGGAATAGAGGCGTATATCGCTGCCGAGCGGCAGGCTGGCGTTGTATCCCAGATTCAGGCTGCGCGTCAGCGGCAGGCCGTCGATGACCTTGTCGCGGCCGGCAGTGGCCTCGCGCGGATCAGGCGTGCCATTGGGCTGCGCATAGTAAAACGGCCCTTCGGCATCGGACGAGCGGTTGGTGAAATTCTGGCTGAACAGTTCGCCGCTGAGGTGCACGAAGCCGCCCTCGCCGAGCCTGAACCCGGCATCGGCGCCATTCTGGCTGGTGAAGCCGTCCCGGAAATCATAGATGCCGTTGCTGCTGGACAGCTCTCCGCCGTGGTCCTCCCGCTTCAGCACGATATTGATCACCCCGGCGATGGCGTCGGAGCCGTACTGGGCGGAAGCGCCGTCGCGCAGCACCTCGAGGTGGTCGATCGCCGCGAACGGAATCATGTTGAGATCCACCGGCTCGGACCCTTTGTTGATCGAGGAGTTGGCGTTGACGATGGCGCTGGCATGGCGGCGCTTGCCGTCTACCAGCACCAGCATCTGATCGGCATTGAGCCCGCGCAGGTTGGCCGGGCGCACGATGGCGCTCTGGTCCTGGCCGGGAATGGCCGGGAGATTGAAGGAAGGCAGAAGCAGATTGAGCGCGTCGCTGAGGGTGGCGGCGCCGGTGGCCTGCAACTCTTCCGAGCTCACCACATCGATCGGTGTGCTGCTTTTTTCCACCGAGCGCTTGACCCGCGATCCGGTGACCACCACGGCATTGAGCTTGTCGGTTTGGTCGGCTTTGTCATTGCCGCGGCTCTGCGCTTGGGACATGACGGTAACCGGCTGCGTCGATTGCTCGACTTTCTGCACGGGTGCGGCGGAGCCACCCGTCATGCCGCGCTCGGTCACTGCCACGGTCCTGGCGCCGATCAGCTGGCCGTCATAAGCCGTGCCGCGCAATAGCAGCAGCAAGCCGGCCAGAGGCTTCATGCGCCCGGTCACGCCCGGAGAACGCGCCGAAGACAGCCCGGCCGCCGCTGCCACTACCTGGATGCCGCTTTGCGCCGAGAACTGGGTCAGCGCCGTGGCCAGCACCTGCGGCGCAATATCGAAATCAACCGCGGTTTCGGCCTCCTCGGCCCGCGCACACCAAACCAGGGCCATCAGGCCCAGCAATAGCCCCTGCGCCAAAGCCCTGGGCGTCAAAACACCGGGCGCCAAGGCCCCGGGCAGGCGAGCCCTGGCGTTTCGCACAATCCTCTTCAAATTGGCGCATATCCGTCGAACAGGCCGTCACCGGCCTTTGTAGCGATATTTGCAAGAAGCGTGCACGCGGCAACGGCCCTCCCCTTGCGGGGAAAGCCGCAACACCGTTCACCAGCGCCTCCGGGCGACAGCCGGGGTCAGGGACGAACCGCCGCCACCTCGATCTCGATCAGGAAGCCCGGATTAGCCAGCGCTGCCACCTGCATGGCCGAACGCGACGGCAGGTTGGGCTGCTCGGCGGTGCCAAAAAACTGGGTATAGCCCTCCATCATGCCGGCGAAATCCATCTTGCCGCCCTTGGCCGGGTCCCCCGCCATGAATACCTGCATCTTGACCACGTCCTTCATGCTCAAGCCCATGCTTTTCAGGGCGTTTTCGATGTTCTTGAGCGCACCGAGGGTCTGGGTCTTGGTGTCGCCGTAAGCGGCAATGGAGTCCTTCGGCTGGGTCTCGTCCGACACCGGCGGGGTCATGCCGCTGAGGAAGATGAGGTTCTTGCCGGCCGGAATCTCCACGCCCAGGGAGATCGGAAACTTGGCGCCGTTGGGAAGTTTGTAGCGCACCACCGCGCCCTTGCTGCAGGCGCTGGTGCCGGCGAGCACGGCGCTCAGCGCCAGGCCCAGGCCGAGATTGCGAAGCATCTGTCTGCTGTTCATGCGGTCACTCCTCTTGGTTCTGAATGTCATTCGGATGCGGCGGGCTTGCTCGGGCGCAGTGCCTTCACTTCGGCCGCGGTCACCGGGTCGGTGTATTGGTTGCCGAAGTGGCTGCGCACGTAGTTCGCCACCGCGGCAATCTGGTCGTCATCGAGCATGCCGGCGAAGCTGGGCATGGCCTTGCGGCCGTTGACCACCATGAAGGCCGGATAAATCTTCGAGGCCAGCCGCGGATTGCCGGCCAGCGCCGGGTAGGCGCCGGCGCCGGCGGCGCCCTGCGCCTGCGGCATGTGGCAACCCTGGCAGATGCCCTGGTAGAGCGCCTGGCCGTCGCGTTCCTGGAATTTGAAACCGCTGCTGAAGCTATGGTCGACGGCCTGCGCCGTCTGGCCAGCGCCGCCAAGCGCCAGGCCCGCGCACAGCATCAGCCGGGCGCCGCGTGGAATCCGGGTCATGAGCTTGTCCTTGTTGTGGATGGGAGCGCGCATCAGCCGTTCACCACGCGCTGGTGCAGGCGCGAGATCGCGTTGAGCGAGGAGGTAATGGCGCCTTCCTGCCAGGCCGGGATGTAGGAGACATGCTCACCGGCCAGCAGCACGCGGCCGTCGATCTGGCAGATGTTGTTGTAATGCTGCTTGCGCTTCTCCTCGGTCCAGGAGCCGGCGCAACCCAGGATCCACGGCACGCGGTGCCAGCCGACGGCAATGCCGTTCTCGATCTCGTCCTTGTACTGCGGATGGATCTGGGCGCCGAACTCGATCGCCTTCTTCACCCGTTCCTCCGGCGGCAGCGCGGTGAACTCGAAGGCGTTCGGGCCGAACGTATAAGCGCCGAGCAGTACGCCCTTGCCGGAGCCGAAATAGCCGGTATTGGGATAGCCGATCATGTTGTTGGGCAGATCGGTGAAGCTGACGCCGCCGTAGATGCCCTCGTCCTGCTCCCAGAAGCGGCGCTTGGCCTGCAAGCCAACCTTGATCGAAGCTTCATAGGGCAGCGCGTTGATCGCGTCGTGCATCGGCGCGCTCACATCCAGATCGATCTGGCTCAGCACCGAGGCCGGAATGGTGCAGAGGCACCAGTCGGCGCTGACCTGGGTCGGCGTGCCGCCTGTCCTGGTGTCGACATAGGTGGCGGTAACCTTGTGTCCATCCTGCTTGATCGCGGTGACCTTGCAGTTGAAACGCACCAAGTCTCCCACTTCGCGGGCGAAAGCCTTGGAAATCATGTCCATGCCGCCCACCGGCTGGAACAGAGTGGTCTGGAATTCGTAGATATGGCCATGCACCAGATAGCGCCATAGCCCGGACTTGAGGATCTCGTCGATGGACATTGGCTTGGATGGCACCGGCTTGGCGATGGTGCCGCCGTTCGGATCCTGGTCGTAACCGCGGCGTTCGCTGGACTCGATGCCCATGCTATAGCGGTAGTCGTTGCCCAGCGCACCCCAGCCTTTCAGCGATTCCAGCAGGATCTCGCGATCCTCCTTGGAGACCAGCTGGTCCAGCTTCTTCTGCTTGGTGCTCTTGGCCATCAGCTCGGCGATGCCGCCGTTGAAGTCCGCCTGAATGTGACGGTAGCGCTGCGGCTTGCCGCCGAAGGCCTTGCTCGAATGCAGGTAAGCGTTGTAGTTGACCTGGTTGAACGACTCCAGCACCACGCCCAGGCGCTTGCAGTAATCGAGAATCGCATTGTGGTGGTAAGGCAGACGCCACGGCCCTGGGTTCAGATACAGTCCCGGATCGAATTCGCACTTCTGCTCGAAGCCACCCAGCTCGGTATAGCTGTCGCCGCCACGCAGGGTCCAGTTGCGGCCGCCGACACGCTGGTTGTACTCCAGCACCTGCACCTTGTAGCCGGCCTTGCGCAACTCCAGCGCCGCCACCAGGCCGGCGAGGCCAGCACCCAGGATCAACACCGAAGCGCCCTTGGGATCGCCCTCGAGCTTGATCGGTCCCTTGTAATCGGACTCCGCCACCAGATCGAGACTGGCCATGGCGCGGTATGCCACCGAGCTTCCCGCCGCCGCGCCGATCATCATCAGCAGCTCACGCCGGCTCATCGAACCGTATCCTGCCCCGCTCATATTATCTCCCTGGTTGTTGTGATTGACCGCGTTATGGCGAACCGGATCGGCTCGCCCTGACTATACCGCTAGCCGCCGGGCCGGGCTGTCACGCCGATTGCCTGAAGTGCCGCACCAGCGCCGGTGCATCGCCGAGACCCGCGCGCACATGCGATTTGGCCGCGGCCACGGTAATGCCCATCTGTCCGGAAATTTCGCGATAGGTCAGCCCGCGCTGGTACAGCCGCGTCGCCGCATCGACCACCAGGCCGCGCTTTCTTTCCCTGCGTTTGCTCATGAGTGGTTCACCAAAAAAGGGGATCCATTCAAGAACGGGCGAAGCGCTGAAAGCGGAAATGCATCCGCCGCGCAGAACCCCGCTTCGGCAGCGGCTGGGAACTGGGAAAACAGACGCGCCCATGCGACAACGCATGGCGCCGTCGCATCAATTAATCAGGGAGATGCCGCGTGCGGGGCAGCTTCGGCCGGAATGTGGGTTCAGCCCGCTACGGCGGGGCCGTGGGCAGTGGAGGCATCGGCGCGGCGATACAGCAATACGCGCCCATCGGCGGTTTCACGCACCGTCACCGGAAATACTTTCTGAATGGCGGCGAGCCATTCTTCCTCGTGCCCCTGCACCACCGAGCCGGTGAAGCGCAGGTGATCCAGCGCCGGGTCGGCGATCTGCACTTCGCGGCCGGAGTAGCGGTTCAGGTTGGCCACCACCAGGGCCAGATCCTCGTCGAGGAAACTCATGCTGCCGGTGCGCCAGGACACCGCGGCGGCCTTGTCGGCCGGCCGCACCGTCAGGCTCGGGCTGCCGCGATCGGCCACTACGAGCTGTCCGGCGGCAACGCGGATCACGCCATCCTTGGGCAGCGTCGGGCTACGGCCGCCGGCGATGGGCTGGCCGGCGCCATCTTCCACATCGACGGCACCATGGGTCACGATCACTTCGACCTTGTCGCCGGTCTTGCGAATATTGAACGCGGTGCCGACCGCGATCACCTTGAGCCGCCCGGCCTGCACCACGAAAGGCCGGTCCGGGTTGTGCTGCACCTCGAAAAAGGCTTCGCCGTCCTTCAACTGAAGATTGCGGCTGGCTTCGGTGTAGTTCACCGCCAGGGCGGAATCGGCGCCGATGGCGACGCGCGATCCATCGACCAGGCTCACATCTTCGCTTTGCGCCTTGCGGGTGACGTAGGAAACAGTCTGCAGCACCGCTGCGGGTGCGCCAGGCGGGTGCCAGGCGGCGCCGCCCACAACCACCGCGGCGACGCCCGCCGCCAGGGCAAGCCCGGCCGCGGCAGCGAGGCTGCGGCGCAGGCGCGACGGCGCTTTGCGCTCGGCGACAGGCTCACCCAGAAGCTCGCGCACCATCTGGGCACGCGTCGCCGCGTCAAGCGCGCCGAGGCGCCCGCCCAGGCTTTCGACCTTCTCGAACGCCTGCAGATGAGCCGGATCGCTCTGGCACCAGTCGAGCCAGCGGTTGATTTCCTCGGGCGCAACGTCATCCTCGCGCAGGCGTACCCACCACAGGCTCGCCTGCTCCAGTTGCGTTGGCTTGAATGTGTCCCCCGGATTCATGCGTCGCTCCTCCAGCGAGCATTATCCTCTATTTGCTTTCGTCGAGACACTCTCGGCAAACCGTCAATGCACGCGCCACATAATGACGGATCATGCGATCGGTCAGCTGCATCGTTTCAGCGATCTCGCGCACGCTATGGCCCTCGAATATATGTAACAGGAACGCGCGACGGCACTTTTCCGGAAGTTTTTTCAGCGCGGCCTTGACCACTTCCAGCTCCTGCTGCCCCAGAACCTCGCGATCCGGCCCCGGCCGGCTCAGCAGATCCTCGAACATGTCCTGCGGTGCATTGCGCTCCCGCACCTGCCGGTGGCGCAAGCGGTCCACCGCCAGATTGGCGGCGATGGAAAACAGATGCGCCCTGAGAAAACTCATCGCCGAGGCGTCTTCCAGACGCAGCAGACGCACATAAGCTTCCTGCGCCACCTCCTGCGCCTCGGCCTCGGAGCTGAGTTTGGCCACCAGAAAACGGATCAGCGAGCGATTGTGTTCCTCGAACAGGCGGCGCACCAGTTCGGAGCGCATCATCCCGTCGACGGGTAGCCGTGCAGGCTGGTCCTCGACCGGAAGCGGTGCAGCGATGGCATTGGACAGGACTGGCATGGTCCGCCCTCCCAGAGTGGAGTGTCTGGAAAGGGGCTAACGCAAAAACCGCGCCCGCTGCCGCCGCCGGCCGTCAGCCCGTTTCCGTCAGCGCCTCGATGCGCCCGCCGCGGATCGCCTTGCGCAGCAGTCCATGATCGCGCTCGGACTGGTCGGCATAGTGGCCGGCGAATTCAACCAGCGAGTCTTCGAACGCCTCGCCCGTGCCCAGATAACCGGACAGCGTCACCGCATCGGCGGAGCGCGCGTGCGCACGCGCCAGGGCCCAGCCGCAGGCTTTCGCATAATTGCGCATGCTGGCCGGCCGCATGCCTTCGATGACCGGTTTGACCTTCACATCGCGCAGCTGCCGGATATAGAAGCAGCGGCCGTCGTCGCCCTGGGTCCAGCCCAGGAACAGGTCGCTGGCGGTCTGCATGATCTGCTGCCCGATCACCACGCGCTGACCGTGACTGGGATAGGGGCTGGCCCCGGCGTAAGGTTCCAGCACCGAGGCCATCGCCTGCTTGTATTGCAGGAACAGCGAGTCGCCGTTGCCCGACATCAGCAAGATCACCCCGCATTCGGTGCCGACGCTGCCGACGCCGACCACCTTCATGGCCACGTCAATGACGCGGTAGCGCTCCAGCAGCAGACGGCGCGAGGGCAGCAGCGATTCCATGTAACGCCTGATGGCATGTTCCACCTCGGCGCGGTAATGCTGGTCCTTCTGCACATCTTCGTCATGGAAGATCAACGGCGGATTGTCGTTGATGCGCGGCTGATCGCCGCTGATGTAAGTCAGCTTGGCCAGCTCATGCGCGTGCGCGGTTCGGGAAATGGCCTGGTCGATCTTGCTCTGGTCGAAGTAGCCGAACTCCTCGCCCCCACCCTCCTCGATCAATTGCTCCAGGTCGATCGCGGCATACCAGGCTTCCAGTACCGACATATTGGCGAACGCCGCCATCCGCTTGCGATAGGAGCGCACCGACCACCAGGCCATCTCCCGGCTCTGCTCGTCGTCGAAGCCATTGGAGCGACCGGCCAGCACGAAGCTGGCTGCCAGGCGCTTGACGTCCCATTCCCAGTACGAAATGGCGGTCTCGTCGAAATCGTTGATGTCGAACACCAGCTTGCGCTCCGGCGTGGCGAAGCCGCCGAAGTTGAGCAGATGGCAGTCGCCGCAGGCCTGCAGCTTGAGACCGGTGACCGGCGTGCCGGCCAGATCGCTCGCCATCACCGCGGCGGCGCCGCGATAGAAGGTGAACGGCGAAACCATCATGCGGCCATAGCGCAGCGGCAGCAGCTTGCTCAGCCGGCCCTTGCTCGAGGCGATCAGCAGGGCAATCGGATCGGCGCGCTTGGCCGGTGCTTTCCACAGCGCATGGGATTTGCGCGGGCAGCGGTCGCGCAGCGCCTTGCCCGCCGCCAGCCGATCCTCCACCGGCAGCAGGTAGGGCCGTTGCGGATGCTGCTCGGAGGCCTGCACTTCGCTCTTGCGTGTATTCTTCATTTTTCTCTCCCCGGCGCCGGGACACCCCCGTTCGCAGCGCAAAAGATACACCGCCCCGCCCCGGCACGCCCGGCATGGCCACGAACGGCAGCGGCGCTACACTGTCCAAATCATACGAGCCGGCGGACCACCGCCGACACCGCAAAAAGAATTGGCCGAGGAGAACCGGTGGCCCCATTCCGTCCCGTCGCCTGGATTACACATCCATCCTCTCTGCGCCATGGCAATGGAGAGGGGCACCCCGAATGCCCGCAGCGTCTGCAGGCGATCGAGGACCGCCTGCGCGGCTCCGGCCTGCTCGATTTCATGTTGCAGGTGCAGGCCCCCGCGGCGAGTGTGGAGCAGTTGCTGCGGGTACACGATCGGGCCCATATCGAGCGGGTACTGCACGCCGACACTTCGCACGGCCCGCTATGGCACGATCCCGACACCGCCCAAGGCCCATATACCGCCGAAGCCGCCCAGCATGCCGCCGGTGCCGGCATCAAGGCGGTGGAGATGGTGCTGGCCGACGAGGCGGGCTTGGCCTTCTGCGCGGTGCGCCCGCCCGGGCACCACGCCGAGCGCGGCCGCGCCATGGGCTTCTGCTTTTTCAACAACATCGCCGTCGCCGCCGCGCATGCGCTGGCGCAGGGCCTGCAGCGAGTCGCCATCCTCGACTTCGACCTGCACTACGGCAACGGCACCGCCAACATCTTCGCCGGGGATGAGCGGGTCAAGCTGTATTCCACCTACCAGCATCCGCTCTATCCTTACTGGGAGAGCCGCTCCGACGCCGACAACCTGGTCGACGTGGCCCTGCCTCCCGGAGCCGGCAGCCAGGAATTCCGCGCCGCGGTGAGCGCCTGCTGGCTCGGCGCGATGATGCAGCAGAAGCCGCAGATGATCCTGGTCTCGGCCGGCTTCGACGCCCACGCCGAAGACCCGCTGGGCGACCTGCGGCTGGGCTATGACGACTATTCCTGGGTTGCCGCGCAGATCCAGCAGATCGCGGAAAACTGCTGTCCGGGACGGGTGGTGGCCATGCTCGAAGGCGGCTATTCGCTGCATGCGCTGCCGCGCAGCGTGGAGCGCTTCCTGCAACCCTTCCTCAGCGGCGACATGATTCTGTGACCATCCGCAACCTGGAAGCCTACTTCCAGCCCAGGCGCGTGCTGCTGCTCGGCGCGGCGGTCGGCACCACGGCGCAGGAACTGATGTTCAACCTGCGCCAGGCCGCGCCGGCGGGATTGCTGGCCGAATCGATCGAGCAACTTGAGGGCAGCGAGCCCGGCGTGCTGGGCATCATCGGCGACCCGGCCGCACTCGATCCCGCCCTGCTGGCGCAGCTCGCCGGCCGTGGCTGCCGCGCCCTGATCTGGCCGCACAGCAGCCGCCCCGATACGGCGCTGCTGCAGGCCGCCCGCATCCACACCACGCGCCTGCTCGGCCCGCGCAGCCCCGGCATCCTCAACCCGCGCGGCCAGCTCAATGCCACCGCCCTGCCGGCGGCCCAGTTGCCCGGCTCGCTGGCGCTGATCGTGCAATCGCAGTCGGTCGCCTCCGCCGCCATCGACTGGGCCACTGGACGCCGCCTGGGCTTCTCCTGGGTGGCGGTCACCGGCGGCGAAAGCGACGTCGACATCTCCGATCTGCTCGATTACGCCGCGCTCGATCCCCACACCCGCGCGGTGGCGGTCGAAGTCGGACGCATCCGCGGCGCCCGCAAATTCATGTCGGCAGCGCGCGCCTGCGCCCGCGCCAAACCGGTGGTGGCCTTGCAGACACGTCTGGCCGACTGGCGCGGCAAAGGCCCGGACCCGGTGCGTTCGGCCGCGTTCGCCCGCGCCGGCATGGTGGAATGCCTGAGCCTGCCGGCGCTGTTCGACGCCTTCGCCGCGCTGCACCGCCTGCCGCCGCTGCACCAGGCGCGGGTGCTGGTGGTCAGCAACGGCTCCGGCATCTGCGCCCTGGGTGTCGATGCGGTGCTGCGCCACGGCGTGCGGGTGGCGGAACCGGACGAGGCCACCTGGGCTCGCGTGCATGGTCTGGTCCCCGAGCTCAGGCGGCTCGGCGGCGGCGCCGATATCGGCGAGCCGGCGCTGCCTGTCGGTATCGCCGCCTTACGTGAATTCCTGCATGACAAGGCAGTGGACGTGCTGCTGTACATCCGCAGCCCGCTCGCCGGCAACAGTCACGAGACCGTTGCCTCCGAATTCATCAAGGCCGGTTTCGACGAGCGCCTGCTGACCGTGTGGCTGGGCCTGGAAACCGCGCTGCCGGCGCGCAGGCTCAGCGCCGAAGCCGGGCTCGCCACCTTCACCTCGCCCGATGCCGCGGCGCGCGCGGTGCGCTATCGCTGGGAATATGCGCGCAACCGCGAGTTGCTGACCCAGACCCCGCCGCGTGGCCCCACCGCGCCGAGCGATATCGCCGACACCGAACGGCAGTTGCGGCAGTTGCTGGACGCGGGCAAACGCGAGCTGCGCGCCAGGGACGCCGCACGCCTGCTCGCCGCCTATGGCATCGACAGCCGCGGCTCGCGGCCGCACCACGATCTGCGGCTGGAAGTGTGCGTGCAGCGCCACCCCGAACTGGGCAGCCATCTCAGCGCCACAGCCGTCGCCCCGGGCCTGGCCACGCCCACCGGCTACGGCTTCATGCCGCTGGACCCGCTGCTGGCGCGCCGTATCCTGGCCGACGCCGGACTGGGTGCCGATGCGCATGTCGCGGCGCAAGATCTGGACGCACTGGCCCTGGTCCTGGTGCGTATCGGCCAGCTCGCGCTCGATCAGCCGCTGCTGGCGCAGTTGAAATTACGCCTGTCGGTACATCGCGGCGTGGCCCAGTGCATCCAGGGCGATACACAGCTGCTGCTGAACATCGCCGTCGAGCCGGAGCGGGCACGGCTGGCACTGGCTCCCTATCCCGCCGCGCTGGTGCATACGCTGACGCGCGGCACCGCGCATTACACGGTGCGGCCGGTACGGCCCGACGACGAACCGGCGGTGATCCGCCTGTTGCAGGGGCTGGACCCGGAAACGGTGCGGCTGCGCTTCTTCGCTTACATCCGCCATTTCAGTCACGATCTGGCCGCGCGCATGACGCAGATCGACTACGACCGCGAGCTGGCGCTGGTGATCACGCCGGCACAGCAGGCCGACAGCATCATCGGCATGGGCACCCTCGCCGCCGATCCGGACGCCGCCCGCGCCGAATTCGCGGTACTGGTCGACAAACAGCACTGCGGGCTGGGTCTGGGAAGACATCTGTTGCAGCAGTTCCTGCAGCGCGCGCGGCTGCAGGGCATCGGCGCGGTATTCGGTGAAGTGCTGGCGGAAAATACCACCATGCTGAACCTGGCACGCAGCCTCGGTTTCTCGATCCATGCCGTGCCCGACGATCCCGGCTGCGTGCATGTCGAACTGGCCCTGAGCTGATTCCACCAATGAACCGTTCAGAAGAAATGCAAAAGCAGAGAAGCGCCTCGCGCAAAGACGCAAAGACACAAAGAAAAGCCCCGCATCGGGCGCATCGTGAATCGCCTCCATGCGTGCCGCCCCTCGCAGTGTTGTTGCATGGCGTCTTTGCGTCTTTGCGCGAGATTGCTTTTTTCTCCGACGGCACTGGAGCAGTATCTTGAGTCCCTTGGCGCGGGAGATTCTGCTTGGCGTCTATATCATCGCCGCTGTGGGCACGGCGACCCACGCCCTGCTGCACAAGCGCGACCCGCGCGCGGCCTGGGGCTGGATCGCGGTGTGCTGGCTGTTCCCCCTGGCCGGCGCGATTCTTTACTACCTGTTCGGCGTGAACCGGGTGCAGACCAGGGCGGCACGCGTCTTCGGCAGCGAACTGCCGAACACGGTGCCGCGCTGCCCCGACAAAACACCGCGCATCAAGGAAGCGGATCCGGAAGAAGTGCGCGAACTGGTACGCCTGGGCTGGGCCATGTCCGGACGCAAGCTGCTCGGCGGCAACCGCATCGATCCGCTCTACGATGGCGACCAGGCTTATCCGGCCATGCTCGCGGCCATTGCCCAGGCCCGCCACACGGTCTGCCTGTCCAGCTACATCCTGCGCAACGATGCGGCAGGGAAAAGCTTCGCCGAGGCACTGCAGGCGGCACAGCAACGCGGCATCGGCGTGCGGGTGCTGCTCGACGGCCTCGCCGACTTCCTCTACCGGCCGCGCGGCAGCAGCCTGCTGCGCCGTCACGGCCTGAAGCCTGCGCTGTTCCTGCCGCTGCGCCTGTGGCCGCCGATGCTGCACATCAATCTGCGCAATCACCGCAAGCTGTTGATCGTGGACAGCGAAATCGCCTTCACCGGCGGCATGAACATCCAGCAGGGCCACCTCGCCGGAGCGGATGGCCACCCCAAAATCACCGACCTGCAGTTCCGCGTACGCGGCACGCTGGCTCAGCAACTGGAGCAGGTGTTTCTCGCCGACTGGTCGTTCGCCGCCGGCAAGCCCGCGCCGGAACTTGCTGAAATTGCTCCATGCGAGCAGAAGGAAGACGACGGCAGCCACGCCTGCCGCGTCATCACCGAAGGCCCCAACGAGGATATCGACCGCCTGGTCATGGTGCTGATCGGCGCTCTCGCCACCGCCCACGATCGGGTGTGGATCATGACGCCCTACTTCCTGCCACCTTCGCCCCTGATGAGTGCGCTGCAGTCCGCCGCCCTGCGCGGCATCGACGTCAGCATCGTCATCCCGCAACGCAGCGATCAGCCCTGGATGGACTGGGCCACGCGCCACATCCTGCGGCATCTGCTGCGCCGCCAGGTGCGTGTCTTTTTGCGGCCCGCGCCGTTCGCGCACACCAAGCTGCTGATCGTCGATGACTGGTATGTGCAGTTCGGCTCCGCCAATATCGACAGCCGCAGCCTGCGCCTCAACTTCGAACTGATGGTGGAGAACTACGGCGAGCCGCTGGCAACGAAAATGGCGGCGCACTTCAGCGAAGTGCGTGCGGCCAGCCACCCGGCGAAGCCGGAAGAGCTGAGCGCCCGGCACTTTCTCTCGCGCTTTCGCGACGCCCTGTGCTGGCTGTTCTCGCCCTATCTGTAGGCCAGCCCGCGGAACCGCTCAAACGCTCTTGCCCGATTGCTCTTTCAGCGCCTGCAGCACCGCCTCGGCCCGTATCGGGATATGGCGCAAGCGTACCCCGACCGCGGCGAAGATGGCGTTGGCAATGGCGGGACCGACCACGGTGGTGCCGGGCTCGCCCAGCCCCACCGGCACTTCGCTGCTCTGCACGAACTCGATATCCAGCTCCGGCACATCGCGCATGCGCAGCGGCGTATAGGTATTGAGGTTGCTGTCCTTGACCTGGCCGTTGACGAACTCGGTGCCCTCGTGCAGCGCCATGCTGGCGCCCCACAGCGCCGCGCCTTCGGTCTGCGCCAGCGCGCCATCGGGATGGACCAGGGTGCCCGCATCCACCACCAGGGTAAGCTTCTCGAGTTTTACTGCACCGGTGGCGCGATCGACCTTGACCCGCGCCACGCAGGCGCACCAGGTCGGCATGTCGCGCTCCTGCCCGAAGGTAGTGGCGACGCCGATGCCGGTATCTTTCGGCAGCGCACCGCCCCAACCCGCTTTTTCCGCCGCACGCTTGAGCACATGCGCCAGGCGTGCGGCGCCGCCGGTCGCATTGGGTGCGGTGCCCGCATTCTTGCCCTGGGCATCGAGCAGGCCGAGCCGGAACGCCACCGCGTCGACACCGGCGGCATGCGCCGCCTCATCCATGAAGCTCTCCAGCGCCCAGTTGGTCCAGCCCGGCCCCACCGAGCGCAGCCAGCCCGGGCGGAAGGTGTTGTTGGCCAGGTCGTTGGAGATGGCCCGCACGCGATGCGCGCCGACCGTATACCAGTGATCGGCGCCGGAAATGGAAAACGGATCGTAGGGCTCGCCGTTCTTGCCCTTGGGCATGAACACCGGAATCATCACCTGCGTCGGCCAGCCGGCGGTGGCATGGTGCTCCATGCCGGTGACCTTGCCGCCCTCGCCAAAGGCCATGCGCAGCCGCTGCACCGAGGGTGAACGCGGCGAATCGAAGTGCACATCGTCGGGGCGGGTGAACACCAGCTTCACCGGCTTGCCGATGGCCTTCGAGGCCAACGCCGCCGGCACCGAGTAATCGCCGTTGAGACGACGGCCGAAGCCGCCGCCGAGCAGGTAGGTGCGCAGCACCACCTTGTCCTCGCCGACGCCGAGCGCCTTGGCCAGGGTCGGCAGGATCAGCGACTGCCACTGGTTGCCGGTATGGATCTCCCAGATGCCGTCCTTCTCGAAGGCCAGCGCATTGAGCGGCTCCAGCTGGAAATGCAGCACCGTGCTGGTGGTATAGCTGCGCTCCAGCGTGGTTTTCGCCGCAGCGAATGCCTGCTCCACGCCTTCGTCGGCCACTACCAGCGAACCGCCCTTGGGATCGTCGATCAGCTTGGCGCCGTGATCGAGCAAATCCTGTTCCGAGACTTTCGCCGCCTCGCCCGTGGTCCACACCACCTTGACCTGGTCCGCCGCATGGTTGGCGGCGGTGAAGGAATCTGCGCATACCACCACCCAGCCCGGTACGGTGCCGGAGGGATCATCCAGCGCGATGCTCCTGATGTAACCCTTGACCTGTTTCGCCGCGGAGTCGTCGATCGAAGTGACGGTGCAGCCATTGCGCGTCGGCGGCAGCTTGGGCCGCGCGTAAACCATGCCGGCGACCTCGGCATCGAGGCCGTAGCGGGCGGTGCCGTTGGTCTTCCCGGGGATGTCGATGGCCTTGGTCGGCAGGCCGATCAGGCGCCGCTCCGCCGGCTTCTTCAGCGGCATCGCCTTGAGCTGGTCCGCGCTGTAGCTGCGCGTGAGATTGCCCCTGCGCACGATCTCGCCGTAACTGATCGACTTGCGGCCGGCGCTGACGACGCCGTCGCGCGCAATGCAGGCATCCTTGCCCACGCCGAGCAGCTTCGCCCCTTCCTCGATCAGGGCGATGCGGCCAGCCGCGCCGGCCTGGCTCAGGTAAGGGAAACTCTGCCATACCGACCAGCTGCCGCCGGTCACCATCAGTCCCCACTTCGGATCGGTGTCGACATAGTCGAGCCGCACCGACTCCCATTTCACCTCCAGCTCGTCGGCCACGATGCGCGCCAGCGCGGTGCCGACATGCTGGCCCATCTCGGCACGGATGATGTTGACGGTGACGATGCCGTCCTGGTCGATGTGGTACCAGATGGTCGGCTCGAAGGCATGCTGCGCCACGGCCGTGGCCGGATCGGCCAGAACCAGTCCGGCTCCGGCAAAAGCCAGGGTGAAGCCGGTACCCGCGGCGCCGATGAGGAAGCCGCGGCGCGACATCAGGCCGGCCGGTACCGCCTGGTCCTGGTATTTCGCGAATTTATTCATGGATGGCGGCGCCCCTCATTTCCTCGGCAGCGAGCTTGATCGCCTTGCGGATGCGCACATAAGCCATGCAGCGGCACAGGTTGCCGTTCATCACCGCGTCGATATCCGCATCGGTCGGATTGGGGTAATCCTTGATCAGCGTCGCCGCCTGCATGATCTGGCCGGACTGGCAGTAGCCGCATTGCGGCGTCTGCGTTTCGATCCAGGCCTTCTGCAAAGGGTGCTGCCCCTGCGGGTCCAGCCCCTCGATGGTTGTGATGGCCGCATCCGCCACCGCGCCCAGCGGCGTGATGCAGGAGCGCACGGCGCGGCCATTCAAATGCACCGTGCAGGCGCCGCACATGCCGATGCCGCAGCCGAACTTGGTGCCCTTCATGCCGGCCAGGTCGCGGATCACCCACAACAGCGGCGTATCGTCCGCCGCATCGACAGTGAGCGGGCGGCCATTGAGATTGAACGTGGTCATCGTTGCGCGGCTCCGGGCTGCGTCTTCATGGTGCTGCTGGGCTTGGTTTGCGTACGCCGGCGACGGCGGCCGGCAAATCGTTCCAGGGCGGCTGAGTGGTGCGGCTGCCGCGCAGATAGGCGGCGAGCGCCGCGATATCGGCGTCGCTCAAGGCCATGCCGAAACCGGGCATGTAAGCCCCCGGCATGCCGTCCTTCTGCCCGATGCCGCCGACCACGATATGGATGAAGCTCCCCGGATCGGGGCCGTTGACCGTGCTGCTCAGCGCCAGCTCCGGCCGTGCCGGCAGCGGCGCAGTACCGCCGTTGTAGTGGCAGGAAGCGCAGGCGGAGAGATAGAGTTGGGCACCATGCTCGGGTTCCACGCCCGGATCGCGCTGCGCCAGGGCCATGGCCCTGGCCAGCGCCTGATCGGCATTGACCGCCTGCACGGCGGAGCCGTTGCGGTCGGCGAAATAGACCGCGATCGCCCGCACATCCGAGTCCGGCAGTTTTGCCAGCCCATGCACCACCTCGGACATCGATCCCGCCGCGACGCCGTGATGTATCGAGACGCCGCTGCGCAGATAGTCGTAGAGATCATCCTGCGTCCACGGCATGGGCGCGGGATTGGCCGCGGTCAGCGCCGGCGCCAGCCAGCCCTCGATCGGAGCGCCGGCATAGGCCGCATCGGACCGCTCCCCGCCCAGGCTGTTGCGCGGCGTATGGCAGGCGGAACAGTGGCCCAGGCCCTCGGCCAGGTAGGCGCCGCGGTTCCATTCCTCGCTCTTGCCGGCCTGGGCTTGGTAAACGCCCTTGTCGAAATCGAAGAACAGCAGCTTCCAGCCGGCCTGCAAGGCGCGGATGCTGAGCGGAAACGGCAGCGTGTTCTGCCGCGCCTCGGCCTTCACCGGCGGACGCGTCATGAAATAGGCGTAGAGCGCCTTCAGGTCGTCGTCGCTGACCTTGGTGAAATGCGTGTAGGGAAACGCCGGCAGGAGTTGCGCGCCGTCGCGCGCCACGCCCTCATGCATGGCCCGCGCAAATGCCGCTTCGGACCAGCGGCCGATGCCGGTATCCGGGTCAGGGGTGATATTGGTGCTGTAAATGGTACCGAAGCCGGACTCCAGCCCGAAACCGCCGGCATAAGCCTGGCCGTCCCTGGCGGTATGGCAGGTGGCGCAGTACCCCGCTCCGGCAAGCTGCTCGCCTTTCGCAACCAGGTCGGCCGGAAAGCTCGACGCCACGGGCGGATCGATCGGCGGCAACGCCGGCCGCCAGGCCAGGGCAAAGACCCCAAGCCCAGCCAGGGCTGCAAGGACGAACAAGCCGATGAATATGCGTTTGACCAAATCCGCTCTCCCATCGATTCCATTCGGACGATCGCGAACCCCTTGGCAACGGCCTGCCGGGGTCATTCCAGCCCGACTTTACGCTTTCATCGGAAGCATATCCATGCAGCAAGCCCCAATGGATCGCAATGGCCGGCGGTTCAGATTGCGTTCAGCTTCACCGGTTTAAGTTTTAATGCATCCACAACGCTTGGGATTTGGGGGGTCAAGTCATGGAAAGACGGCATGCGGCGCTATCGGCCTTGTTTGTCGCGGCAGGCATCGGGCTTGCCGGTTGCGGCCACGATCACTGTTATAACTGCGGCGATTTTGGCGCCGACCCATCCGGCATCTACGAAGGCACCCTGACCGACACGGTGACCCAGAAGGCCACTCCGGCGGTCGCGGTCATCGACGAGAACGGTGACGGCCGCATGATGGCCCAGAACGGCACCTACTACGCCTTCGGGGCCAATACTTCCGGCTATAACGTGTTCGGAAACTTCCTTGAGTTCCCCGGCGACGGCACCACGGTGAAGGGCAGCTACAACGGCTCGCTGACGCAGGCGGGCCTCAGCGCGACCTTCACCGCCAGCGGCAGCGATACCGCGGCGCTCTCGCTCAACTTCGACAACAACTATTTCCTGGCCTCATCGCTGCCGACACTGGCGGGTAGCTGGAGCTACACCGACACCACCAGCGGCTTCAATCTGAAGCTGAGCATCCAGTCCAGCGGCGCCTTCACCGGCACCGACTCGAACGGCTGCGCCTATAGCGGCTTCTTCAGCCTGGTCGATCCCAACTTCAACGCCTATAGCGAAAGCTTCAGCCAGACCTGCGGCACCGCCGCTGCCATCAGCTACTTCGGCCTGTCGTACTACATCCCCGCCGCCGGCTCCGGCAGCAATGCCACTCCGGCCATGATCAATTTCCTGGCGGATGACGACAACGGGCATTTCGTTTCGGCCCTGGTCCAGTAAACGGCCAAAGCCCAAGTCCACGGATCACCGCGGGTTCCCCAGCGCAATAGCTGGCAGCACCACGAAAAAAGCCCCGCAGGCTTGAGCCTGCGGGGCTTTCGGAAAACTTCACGGTTGGACCGGCACGGCCGGATTGGTGGAGCGAAAGGGGATCGAACCCTCGACCTCTGCATTGCGAACGCAGCGCTCTCCCAGCTGAGCTACCGCCCCATTACCTACCGCGTCCGACATTTTAACAGGCTTCGCCGCCATTTTTATAGAGCCCGGCCGGCTTTTCTGGTTCCGTCGCATCCCGGGCGCTTGCGCCGGCTTGCGCGCAATTGCGCAATTATTGCGCTGACGCGGCGGCAAAAAGCGGACCACGCCCGCTGATTACTGGGTCAACAGGGCCTCGCGGTGTAGGGGGGCTTCCCTCCGGCCAAAAAGCCTGTTACAAGGCGCGCAAATTTGGCCCTCTATGAGATGGAGACCCGCAGCACATGGCTGGAAGACCCGGGAAGAAGCCGCAGCAACCCGCAAAACCTGCTTTTGACGAATTCGGCGAAGAAACCGAAGGCTTTGAAGACGACGTTCCCGCCGTGGATGCGAAGGGCAACCCCATCCCCGGCAACCGCTCGCGCGACTGGCGGGATGTCGAGAGATATCGTGAGGTCCGCGACCTCAAGAAACTGATCGGCGAAGACTTCGATCACCTGTTCGACAGCGACAAACCGGGCAAGCGCAAGAAGCCCTGAAGAAACCCTCAACCGAGGCCAGGCGTGGGGCTACCCCGCCCGGCCCTCCTCGGCGGGCTCCGCCAGGCGCGACGATCAATTCGCGCCGTCGCCGGCACTCCTCTCCAGAAATCGATGATCAAGCCGCGGCGGATGCAGCGCGGACCGGCTCCTTTTTGCCCGCGCGATGCTTGAAAGCGCTGCCTTTACCCCTATCTACAAGGCATCCGTTTTATTGAGCAAACCGGGCCCTTCGTGACCGGCTTTCGAGGAGCGCAGCATGCGCATGGACAAGCTGACCAGTCGTTTCCAGCAGGCCCTGGCCGAGGCGCAGAGCCTGGCGGTCGGACGCGACAACCCGCAGATGGAGCCTGCCCACGTGATGCAGGCGATGCTCGACCAGGAGGGCGGCTCCACTGCGCCCCTGCTGGAGCAGGCCGCCGTCAACATCGACGTGCTGCGCAGCAAGCTCGATACCCTGCTCGACGCCCTGCCCAAGCTCAAGGACGCCACCGGCGAGGTCCAGGTAGGCCAGGACCTGTCGCGCCTGCTCAATCTCACCGACAAGCTGGCACAGCAGCGCAAGGACCAGTTCATCTCCACCGAGCTGTTCGTGCTCGCCGCCCTCGATGACAAGGGCGCCCTGGGCAAAGCCCTGCGCGATGCCGGCGGCCGCAAGGAGTTGCTGGAGAAGGCCATCGAAACCGTGCGCGGCGGCCAGAAAGTGGATTCCGCCGGCGCCGAGGAGCAGCGCCAGGCGCTGGAGCGCTACACCATCGACCTGACCGAGCGCGCCCGCTCCGGCAAGATCGATCCGGTGATCGGCCGCGACGAGGAAATCCGCCGCATCATCCAGGTGCTGTCGCGCCGCACCAAGAACAACCCGGCCCTGATCGGCGAGCCCGGCGTGGGCAAGACCGCCATCGTCGAAGGCCTGGCCCAGCGCATCATCAACGGCGAAGTGCCGGAGGGCCTGAAGAACAAGCGCCTGCTGTCGCTGGACCTCGGCGCGCTGATCGCCGGCGCCAAGTTCCGCGGCGAGTTCGAGGAGCGCCTGAAAGCGGTGCTGACCGACTTGTCCAAGACCGCCGGTGCGGTGATCCTGTTCATCGACGAGATCCATACCCTGGTCGGCGCCGGCAAGGCCGAAGGCGCCATGGACGCCGGCAACATGCTCAAGCCGGCGCTGGCGCGCGGCGAGCTGCGCTGCATCGGCGCCACCACCCTGGATGAATACCGCAAGTACATCGAGAAGGACGCCGCGCTGGAGCGCCGCTTCCAGAAGGTGCTGGTGGGCGAGCCCAGCGTGGAAGACACCATCGCCATCCTGCGCGGCCTGAAGGAGCGCTACGAGGTACATCACCACGTCGACATCACCGACGGCGCCCTCATCGCCGCCGCCAAGCTGTCGCACCGCTACATCACCGACCGCAACCTGCCGGACAAGGCCATCGACCTGATGGACGAGGCCGCCTCGCGCATCCGCATCGAGATCGATTCCAAGCCCGAAGTGCTGGACCGCCTGGACCGCCGCCTGATCCAGCTCAAGATCGAACGCGAAGCCCTGAGGAAGGAAAGCGACGAGGGCGCAAAACGCTCGCTCGCCGCGCTCGAAGAGGAAATCGCCAAGCTGGAGCGCGAGTGCTCCGACCTGGAAGAGCGGTGGAAGGCCGAGAAGAGCACCGTCGCCGGCAGCGCCGGCGTCAAGGACGAGCTCGACCGCACGCGCACCGAACTGGAAGCGGCGCGCCGCGCCGGCGACCTGTCGCGCATGGCGGAGCTGCAATACGGCAAGATCCCCGAGCTGGAGAAGAAACTCGCCGCCGCTTCCGAAACCGCCCAGCAGAAATTCGAGCTACTGCGCACCAGCGTCGGCGAGGAAGAGATCGCCGACATCGTCTCGCGCTGGACCGGCATCCCGGTGAGCAAGCTGATGGAAGGCGAGCGCGAGAAGCTGCTGCGCATGGAGGAAGTGCTGGGCACCCGCGTGGTCGGGCAGAAGGAAGCCCTGGCCGCCGTCTCCAACGCCATCCGCCGCTCCCGCGCCGGCCTTGCCGATCCCAACCGGCCGATCGGCTCGTTCCTGTTCCTCGGCCCCACCGGCGTCGGCAAGACCGAGCTGTGCAAGGCCCTGGCCTCGTATCTGTTCGATACCGAGGAGTCGATGGTGCGCATCGACATGAGCGAGTTCATGGAGCGCCATGCCGTGGCGCGCCTGATTGGCGCCCCTCCCGGCTATGTCGGCTACGACGAGGGCGGCTATCTCACCGAAGCCGTCCGCCGCCGTCCCTATTCCGTGATCCTGTTCGACGAAGTCGAAAAGGCCCACCCGGAAGTGTTCAACGTGCTGCTGCAAGTGCTCGACGACGGCCGCCTCACCGATGGCCAGGGCCGCACCGTGGACTTCCGCAACACCGTGGTGGTGATGACCTCCAACCTCGGCTCGCAGCTGATCCAGGACCTGATGGGCCAGGGCTCCACCGGCCACAAGGAAAACGACTACGCCGCGATCAAGGAAGCCGTGATGGAAGTGGTGCGTCAGCACTTCCGCCCGGAATTCATCAACCGCATCGACGAGTCGGTGGTGTTCCACCCGCTGGGCGCTGCGCAGATCCGCGCCATCACCGAGATCCAGACCGTCGGCCTGCGCAAGCGCCTGGCCGAGCGCAGCATCGGCCTGGAAATCAGCGAGGCCGCGCTGAGCAAGCTGGCGGAAGCCGGCTACGACCCGGTCTACGGCGCGCGCCCATTGAAGCGCGCAATCCAGACCCTGGTGGAAAACCCGCTGGCGCGCGACCTGCTGGATGGAAAGTTCGCGGCCGGCGATACGGTGAAGATCGGCGTGAAAGACGGCGCCATCGCCTTCGAGCACGCCGCCTGAGTAGTAGTTGGCTGCAGCTGTCGTCATACCGGCGAAAGCCGGTATCCAGGGACGTACGCGCCGCCGCAGTGGATTCTGGATACCGGCTTTCGCCGGTATGACGTTCTCGTTTTAGCCGGCGGCTTGCTCGCGCATCTCGGCAAGCCCTGCTTCACGCGTCACCAGCCCGACATAACCAAGCTCGCGCCGCGCCTTGGCATCATTCACCGTGACCTGCTCGCCGGTCAGGATGACGGCGGTGCGCGATACCATCGGGCGGCCCTTGAGCCTGAAAGTGCGCCAGGCAAACTCGCTGGCGGCAGCAAAGGCATAGATCAGCCCGCGCGGCGCAACGCGCGTGCCCGCCTCCACACCCTGGGTCGCCGCCATCGCACTGATGAAGCCGCGAAACTCGACCGGCGCGCCATCGGTCAGAAAGTAGATTTCACCACCGTTGCCCCGCTCCGCCGCCAGCAGCATGCCTTCGCAGACGTTGCGCACATGGCAGGTGGAAGTGAGAAAGCGGCCGCCACCGATCCAGGCAAACTGGCCCTTGCGCATCACCTCGACGATCTTCGGCAGGATCGCCGTATCGCCCTTGCCCCAGATGAAACGCGGCCGCACCACCACCACGTCCAGCCCGTCGCGGCTGCCCGCCAGCGCCACCGCTTCAGCTTGCGCCTTGCTCGATGGATAGAGACCGATCGGCCGAGCCGCGCGCGGGCGCGTTTCGTCGGCATCGTGGATCGGCGTGCCGTCCGCCAGCACCGCCTCGGTGCTGACATGAACCAGCCGCCGCACTCCGGCAGCCCGCGCCGCCTCGATCACATGGGCGGTGCCCTCGACATTGATGCGCTGGAATTCTGCCGGATCGCCCCAGTCCTCAACCTTGGCGGCGCAGTGATACACCACCTCGGCTCCGGCCATACCCGCGCTCATCGCCGCCACGTCAACCAGATCGCCGGCCTGCGGCTCCGCTCCAAGCTCGCGTACCGTCTGCATCGCCGCCAGCGAGCGGGCCAGCGCCACCACCGTATCGCCACGCCCCACCAGGGCGGCGAGCAGATTGCGGCCGACAAAGCCGGAACCACCGGTGACAAAAGCTTTCATGGCTGTCCTTGCTGGCTTCCTGCCGATTACGCTAAAGGTTAGCGCGCCGCGACCTCCGGTGAAAAGCGCTGGAACATCCCTGGCCGCTCAGCGCCGCCTACGGAAAAACTCCCGCAGCACGGCTCCGCACTCCTCCTCCAGCAACCCCCCGCTCCATTCCACCACATGATTCAGGCGCGGCCGCGCGATAACGTCGTAAACCGAATCCACCGCTCCCGCCTTGGGATCGCGGGCGCCGAAGACCAGGCGTGACACCCGCGCATGGATGATGGCGCCGGCGCACATCACGCAGGGCTCCAGGGTGACATAGAGCGTGGTGCCGGGAACCCGGTAATTACCCAGTGCCGCGGCCGCCGCGCGCAGGGCGATCATTTCGGCATGAGCGCTGGGATCATGCAGGGCGATCGGACGGTTCCAGCCTTCGCCGACGATCACGCCGTCCTTCACCAGCACCGCGCCGACCGGAACTTCGCCTTCATCGGCAGCGCGACTGGCGAGGCCCAGCGCGTGATGCATCCAGTTCAGGTCGGATTCCATGCCGGTATTTTACAGGCGCCGGCAGCGTGGCCACCTAATCAAATCTGGCCGCGTAAGCCTCGGGCTTGAAGCCAACCAGGGGCACCCCTTTGCCGGTTTCCAGCACGGGGCGCTTGATCATCGAGGGCTGGGCCAGCATCAGCTTGATGGCCTTGGCTTCATTCAGCCCTTCGCGATCCGCCTCAGGCAACTTGCGGAAAGTAGTACCGGCACGATTCAGCACCGTCTCCCAGCCCACAGCCTTGATCCAGGCTTCCAGGTGAGCGCGATCAATGCCCTCGGCCTTGTAGTCGTGGAAGCTGTAGTCCACACCGCGCTGTTCGAGCCAGGCGCGAGCCTTCTTCATGGTGTCGCAGGCCTTGATGCCATAGATCGTCACGCTGCCGGACATGGACACCCTACTCCCACTCAATCGTCGCCGGCGGCTTGCCGGAAATGTCGTAGACCACGCGCGACAGCCCCGGCACTTCGTTGACGATGCGGCGGCTGCACACGTCCAGCAGTTCGTACGGCAGGTGCGCCCAGCGCGCTGTCATGAAGTCGATGGTTTCCACCGCGCGCAGCGCCACCACCGGCTCGTATAGGGATGATGATAGTGATCTTCTCCATTCGACCGACATATTTGCAGTGGAGTGACAATGTGTGACGGTTCCGAGTTGATATTATCGTATCATTTTGACGCTTTTCTGCTTGGCACTCGTAGTTGTTTCTGCGTACACAGCCGCCGCTCTTACGAACCTTGACGGTGCTCGTCCTGCGAGAGGGAACAACAGTAGACCCTGGAGGTCCTTCACGAACCTCGGATTTGCAACGACCAATGGACAGTGCACGATGAAACTTCTCCTGACGTCTGGCGGCGTCCGTAACGCCAGCATTCACAAAGCACTGCTCGATCTGCTTGGGAAGCCTATCGACGAGTGCACGGCCCTATGCATTCCAACGGCAGGCTACGGGCATCCCATGGGGAGCCCTGAGGGGGCGTGGCGCTTCGTCACAGGCCGACAGAGCGTCTGTCCGATGGTCGAACTTGGATGGAAGTCGGTCGGCCTGCTGGAACTCTCTGCGCTGCCGAGCATCGGGGCTGCACGCTGGGAATCTTGGGTTCGTGGTGCCGATGCGCTGTTGGTGAACGGCGGCGACGCGCTCTATCTGGCGCACTGGATGCGGCAGTCGGGGCTGGCGGCGCTACTTCCTTCACTGGAACACACGGTATGGGTGGGATTGAGCGCTGGCAGCATGGTGATGACGCCGATGGTGGGCGAGGCATTCATCGAAATGAAGCCGCCAATCACCGGTGAAGATCGGGCACTCGGCATCGTCGATTTCTCAATCTTTCCTCACCTGGACCATCCAGGCTTCGACGAAAACACGATGGCCTGCGCCGAGAAATGGGCGGCTGAGATTGGCGGCCTGGCCTACGCCATTGATGACCAGACGGCCATCCAGGTGATCGACGGCGAGGTCGAGGTGATCTCCGAGGGCAACTGGCGCTGTTTTGTCGGCTGAGCCCGCTCAAGATGAATGCCGCTTCCACTTGGGCCGAGCGCCTGTACGCCCGCCATCAGCCTCAGGTTGTTCGACGCGGCCCCACATGCGCACGAACTTGACCGAGGGCCGGCGCGCACCTGACGGCTTCATGACGGATGGCGACAGAGCCAGCCACGCGCAGCGCCAATACCATGAAGCGAATCAATTGCCTTCCCATGGTATTGGCACTTCAACAGTAGCGCACCGAGCGAAATATCTCGAAGAATGCCATTGATGATGCAGATGGCGAGGTCCCTTTCAAATCCATTTATTAAACATAATCAAAAGTTATACCAACACCTTCACTCCCACTCAATCGTCGCCGGCGGCTTGCCGGAGATGTCATACACCACCCGCGACAAGCCCGGCACCTCGTTGACGATGCGGCGGCTGCACACGTCGAGCAGTTCGTAGGGCAGGTGCGCCCAGCGCGCCGTCATGAAGTCGATGGTCTCCACCGCGCGCAGCGCTACTACCGGCTCGTAGCGGCGGCCGTCGCCTGTGACGCCGACGCTCTTCACCGGCAGGAACACGGCGAAGGCCTGGCTGGTCTTGTCGTACCAGCCGGCGCGGCGCAGCTCCTCGATGAAGATGTGGTCCGCCAGGCGCAACGTGTCCGCCGCCTGCTTGGTGATCTCGCCGAGGATGCGCACACCCAGACCCGGGCCGGGGAAGGGATGACGCTGCACCATCTCCGCCGGCAGGCCGAGTTCGACCCCGATGGTGCGCACCTCGTCCTTGAACAGCTCGCGCAGCGGCTCCACCAGCTTGAGCTTCATGTGCGCCGGCAGGCCGCCGACGTTGTGATGGCTCTTGATGACGTGTGCCTTGCCGGTCTTGCCGCCGGCCGACTCGATCACGTCGGGATAGATGGTGCCCTGCGCCAGAAACTCAATTGAACCGGCGCCTTCGGCGCCGGCGACGACATCCCTGATCTTGCCCGCTTCCTCGTCGAACACCTCGATGAACAGGCGGCCGATGATCTTGCGCTTGGCTTCCGGATCGCTGACGCCCTTGAGCGCATCGAGAAAGCGCGCTTCGGCGTTGACGCGGATCACCTTGACGCCAAGGTTCTTGGCGAAGATCTGCATCACCTGATCGCCTTCCTGGTGGCGCAGCAGGCCATGATCGACGAAGACGCAGGTGAGCTGGTCGCCGATGGCCTTGTGCAGCAGCGCGGCCACCACCGAGGAATCGACGCCGCCGGACAGGCCCAGCAGCACCTTGCCCTTGCCGACCTGCTCGCGCACGCGCTTGGTCGCATCCTCGATGATGTTGTCGGCGGTCCAGGCATTGCCGCAACCGCAGATCTCATGGATGAAGCGCGAGTAGATGCGCTTGCCCTGCGTGGTGTGTGTGACTTCCGGGTGGAACTGGATGGCATAGTAGTGCCGCGACTCGTCCGCCATGCCGGCGTTCGGCACATCCTTGGTCGAGGCGATCAGCTTGAAGCCGGGCGGAATCTCGGCGACGCGGTCGCCATGGCTCATCCACACGTCGAGCAGGCCGTGCCCTTCTGCGTTGGTGCGGTCCTGGATGTCGCGGAACAGTTCGGAATGGCCGCGCGCGCGGATCTCGGCATAGCCGAATTCCTTGACCAGCCCCGGCTCGACCTTGCCGCCAAGCTGCGCCGCCATGGTCTGCATGCCGTAGCAGATGCCCAACACCGGCACCCCCAGCGACCAGACGCTGTCCGGCGCGCGCGGCGAGTTCGGTTCGGTCACCGACTCCGGACTGCCGGAAAGGATGATGCCCTTGGGTGCGAAGGCGCGCACATCGGCGTCGCTGATGTCCCAGGGATGAATTTCGCTGTAGACCCCCAGCTCGCGCACGCGGCGCGCGATCAACTGGGTGTACTGCGAACCGAAGTCGAGGATGAGAATCTTGTCGGCGTGGATATTCTTCAAAGCGAGTTTCCGCTGCAACGATCAAAAAATAATCGCGCAAAGACCCAGAGTCGCAGAGAAAGCCCTCAAAGCTGCTTTTCCTCTGCGTCTTTGCGTCTTTGCGCGAAACATGCTTTTACTATCTCAGGAAGATTCGGTGCGGTAATTCGGCGCTTCCTTGGTGATGGTCACGTCGTGGACGTGCGATTCCTTGATGCCGGCGCCGGTGATCTTGACGAAGCGCGTGCGGGTGCGCAGCTCCTCGATGTTGGCGCAGCCGGTATAGCCCATGCAGGCGCGCAGGCCGCCCAGCATCTGGTGCACGATCGCGCCCATCGGCCCCTTGTAGGGCACGCGGCCCTCGATGCCTTCCGGCACCAGCTTCTCCACTTCGGAGGTGGTGTCCTGGAAGTAGCGGTCCTTGGAACCCTGCGCCTGCGACATGGCGCCCATCGAGCCCATGCCGCGATAGGACTTGTAGGAGCGGCCCTGGTAAAGCTCCTCGTCGCCGGGCGCTTCCTCGGTGCCGGCGAACAGGCTGCCGGCCATCACCGCGTAGGCACCGGCCGCCAGGGCCTTGGCGAAGTCGCCGGAATAGCGCACGCCGCCGTCGGCGATGAGGGGGATGCCCTTGCTCTTCAGGGCCGCCGCCACCGCCATCACCGCGCTGATCTGCGGCACGCCGACACCGGCGACGATGCGGGTGGTGCAGATCGAGCCGGGGCCGATGCCGACCTTGACCGCGTCGGCGCCGGCATCGACCAGGGCCAGGGCGGCGTCGCCGGTGGCGATGTTGCCGCCGATGACCTGCAGCTGGTCGCCGTATTTCTGCTTGATGCGGGCGACGCGGTCGATCACGCCCTTGCTGTGGCCATGGGCGGTGTCCACCACCACCACGTCGACGCCGGATTCGATCAGCGCGGCGATGCGCTCATCGGTATCCGGGCCGGTGCCCACCGCCGCGCCGACGCGCAGGCGGCCGTGCTCGTCCTTGCAGGCGAGCGGATGTTCGGTGGACTTCTGGATGTCCTTCACCGTGATCATGCCGCGCAGCTGGAACTTGCCGTTGACCACCAGCACCTTCTCGATGCGGTGCTTGTGCAGCAGCGAGATCACTTCCTCGCGCGGCGCGCCTTCCTGCACCGTGATCAGGCGCGGCTGCGGCGTCATGATCTGCGATACCGGCTGGTCCATGTGCGTCTCGAAACGCAGGTCGCGGCTGGTGACGATGCCGACCAGCCGGGTGCCATCCACCACCGGCACGCCGGAGATGCGGTTGGCGCGGGTCAGCGCCAGCACCTCGGCGATGGTCATGCTCGGCGGCACCGTGATCGGGTCGGCGATGATGCCGGACTCGTATTTCTTGACCCGGCGCACTTCGGCAGCCTGGCGCTCGGCGGTCATGTTCTTGTGAATGATGCCGATGCCGCCTTCCTGCGCCAGCGCAATGGCCAGGCCGGCTTCGGTAACGGTGTCCATCGCCGCCGACAGCAGCGGGATGTTCAGCGTGATGCGGGAGGTGAGAGGCGTACGCAGATCGACCTGACGCGGCAGCACCTCGGAATAGGCGGGCTGCAGCAAGACGTCATCGAAGGTAAGGGCTTCGAGATCGATGCGGGAGTCTGGGGACTGGCGCGACATTTACGGCTCCGGCAAAGCGATATTATACAGACTTGGGCGGCAACTCTCACCTGCTTGCCGAACGCTATTCGGCCGGCATTGCGCAAGCACCTGATTGCATTGCGCGTCTCCCCCTCGCCGCCCCTCGGGGACAGGCGATACACTGGGCGACAGCACCATGTCCGACTCTCCCTCCAGCGGTTCCAGCTCACGCACCATCTACGCCGTTTCCGAACTGGCGGAGATCCTGCGCGGCCTGCTCGAAGACAGCCTGCCCAATTTATGGGTGCAGGGCGAAATTTCAAATCTGGCCAAGCCGGCGTCCGGGCACTGGTATTTCACCCTCAAGGACGCGCAGGCGCAATTGCGCTGCGCCATGTTCCGCAATTCCAATTTCTACATCCGGCCGCCGCCCGCCAATGGCGACGCGGTGCTGATCCGCGGCAAGGTCGGCATCTACCCGGCGCGCGGCGAGTTGCAGATGATCGTCGATCACATGGAGCCGGCCGGCACCGGCGCCCTGCTGCGCGCGTTCGAGGCGCTCAAGGCCCGCCTGACGGCGGAAGGGCTGTTCGACCCCGCCCTGAAGCGGCCGATCCCGGCAGCACCTCGCCGCATCGGCCTGATCACTTCCGGCAGCGGCGCGGCGGTGCATGACGTGCTTACCACCCTGGCCCGCCGCTGGCCGCTGGCCGAGGTGTTCCTCTATCCGGTGCCGGTGCAGGGCGCCGAGGCGCCGCCCGCCATCGTGCGCGCGCTGGCGGAACTGCCAAGGCGCGCGCCGGTGGACGTGGTGCTGCTGGTGCGCGGCGGCGGCTCTCTGGAAGACCTGTGGGCCTTCAATGAGGAAGCGGTGGCGCGGGCGATCCGCGCCTGCGTAGTCCCGGTGGTCACCGGCGTCGGCCATGAAGTCGACGTCACCATCGCCGATTTCGTCGCCGACCTGCGCGCCGCCACGCCGACCGCGGCGGCGGAACTGGCTACTCCCGATGTTGCTGAATGGGCGACACACATTGATGGCATCGGCAATCTGCTGCTCTCGGCCATGCAGCGCCGCCTGCAACGCTCGGCCGAGCAGCTGGCGCGCACCCAGGCGCATTTGCTGGTGCTGCACCCCGGCCGCCGCCTGCAGGAGCGGGCGCAGCGCCTGGATGAACTGGATGAACGCCTGCGCCATGCCCTGGCGGCACGCCTGAGCGCGCAGCGCGAACGCCTGCAAGGCCAGGCCGCGCGCCTGCTGCGCGCCGATCCGGCGCAGCGCCTGCACGGCGAGCGGCGCCATATCGACTCCCTGGCAACGCTGCTGCGCGGCCGCATGCAGGCCTTGTTGAACGATCGCAATGCCCGGCTGACCCGCGCGCAAGCCCTGCTCGACAGCCTCAATCCCGACGCCGTGCTGGCCCGCGGCTACGCCATCGTGCGCGATCAACACGGCGCCGTTTTGCACGATGCCGCGCAGGCGCGCCCCGGTTCTGCCATCGAGGCGAAGCTGGCACGCGGCAGTCTGATCGCCGAAGTGCGGGAAACGCGCAAGGACAGCTAAAGTATTTTCGCCGCTATGCCGCCCCCTCTCCCGCAAGCGGGAGAGGGGACAGTTGCACGCACTTAAACGAAAAATGCTCTAGCCGGAGCCCTCCTCCGGCTCGGGCATCTCGAGGTCCAGCTTGCCAATCTCCGGCACCAGCGGCCAGCGCTTGACGATCTTGTAGCGCGACATCCCCGGCTTGAGCACACTCTTCACCAGCACGAACTCGCTCACCGCCCAGTCGATCCGCACCGGCGATACATCCGGCGCCTCGCGCACGCCGCGCATGCAGGTGATATGGGGGGTGAATCTGCCGGCCACCACCGGCAGGCCGAAGCGCAGCAATTCGCGGTCCAGCTCGGCCTTGAGCTGGGTCATTTCCGGCGGCAGCGACTGCGGCCCGATCCATACCACGTTCGGCCCCTCGAAATGGCCGACGGTATCGAGCTGCAGCCGGAACGGCCGCACCCGCACGTCCGCCGCGGCGCGCTCGGCAGCCTCGGCCTGGCGCGGTTCGATCTCGCCCAGAAAGGCCAGCGTCAGGTGATAGCGCTCGGTGCGCACCCAGGAGGCGCGCGCCGCGTCGCCCGGCGGAATCACCATGGCAGCCCGCGCCAGCGCCAGGCGCACGTTCTCGTCCGGCCACAGCGCGAAGAACATGCGGGTGCGCGCCGCGCGCTGGCGCCGCGCCGCCGTGATCGGCTCCGGGAATAAGGTCAGTTGCGAACCACCCTTGCTCAAAGTGGCTGACTCCCGCTTGCGGCGGCCGCAGGCGGCAATGGCGCCGCGGCTTGCAGGTAGGCATGCAGGCGCGCATCCGACGGCGCCCCGATCAGCAGGAGGCCGTCCGGCATGACCACCGTGGGGAATACCAGGCTGCCGGCGAGTTTGCGCAGCACCGCCTCGTTGCCCATCACCCCGCTGCGGCAAACCGCCTGAGGGGCCTGAGGTCGCGGAGATCCGGCGATGCCGAAGATCCGCTCGAAGCCGGCTTTCGGATCGGCTTCGCACATCGCCGCGTTGATCAGGTCCCAATCGCCGCCGCCGAGCGAGCTGGGAATGTATTGCACCGCATAGCCCTGCCCGATCACCGCCTTGAGGCGGCCTTCGAGGGACATGCACGGTCCGCAACCGGGCGCGGTGAAAACCTGGATCACCGGCGCATGCGCCGCGTCGCCATAAGTCACCCGCACCGGGGCGCTCTGGGCGATTTGCAGGTGGCTGCGGCGCGTGGCCGATCCCTGGTAGCCGAAAAACGTCAGCACGCCCCAGGCGGCAAGCACTGCCGCCAGCACCCAGGGCCCGCTATGGCGCGCCGCCTGCTGTTCCGGGCTGAGCGGCCTGCCTCGCCACAGCATCAGCTGCTGCACCGCCAGGAACAGCGCAACGAACAGCAGGATGCGCGACAGCAGCGCCCAGCTGGGCGCCGAGTACAGTGCACGCATTATCCACAGCCGGGCATCCACCACGCCTTCCCTCACCAGCTCTATTCGAATTCGCCGTAGCCGCCGTAAACGCGGCGCACCACATACCCGGCGGCCTGCAGGTCGGCAATCATCTGATTGGAATGGGCCTCGTCCTGGGTCTCGATCAGCATTTCCAGGGTGGCGCTCTTGGCGTGGCGGCCGGCGGACAGGCGCTCATGGTGCACCTGCACGATATTGCCGCCGCTCTGGCCGACACTGCCGGCGACCCGTGCCAGGAAGCCGGGACTGTCCTCGATCTCGATCGACAGGCTCACCAGCCGCGATTCGTGCACCAGCTGGCGCAGCAGCACCGAGGCCAGCAGGCGCGGATCGATGTTGCCGCCGGTGACGATCAGGCCGATCTTGCGCCCGGCGTATTTGGCCGGATCGGACAGCAGGGCCGCCAGACCGGCGGCGCCGGCGCCTTCGGCCACCACTTTTTCGACGTTGGCGAGCAGGCCGACGGCGCGCTCGATGGCCGACTCCTCCACCCGCACCAGTTCATGCACATGGGCGCGGATGATCGGCAAGGTCAGCTTGCCCATGCCCTTGACCGCGATGCCTTCGGCGATGGTCGGGCCGCCGCGCACCAGGCTGTGGTCCTCCTTGATCGCGGCATAAGCGGAGCAGTAGCCGGCCGATTCCACGCCGATGATGCGCAGGTCCGGCCGCAGCGCGTGCGCCGCCACGGCGTTGCCGGAGAACAGGCCGCCGCCGCCGATGGGGATGACCAGGGTGTCCAGCTCCGGCACCTCCTGCAGCATTTCCAGCGCCACCGTGCCCTGCCCGGCCATGACGTACTTGTCGTCATAGGGGTGGACCAGGGTCATGCCCTTGCCCTGGATCAGCTCGCGCAGCAGGAAATCGAAGGAATCGGCCAGGGTTTCGCCGTGCAGGATCACCTCGCCGCCCAGTTCACGGGTGTTGCGCACCTTGGTGAACGGCGTGTTCTTGGGCATGACGATGACGCTGCGAATGCCCAGCCGGGTGGCGTGGTAGGCCACCGCCTGGGCGTGGTTGCCGGCCGACATCGCCGCCACCCCGGCCTGGCGCTCAGCCTCGGACAGCCGCGCCAGCTTGTTGACGGCGCCGCGCTCCTTGAACGAGGCGGTGAACTGGAAGTTCTCGAACTTGAGCCAGATTTCGGCTCCGGTGAGCTTGGACAGCACCTTGGAAGGCGCGCAGGGCGTGCGCAGCACCTGCCCCTCGATCAGGCGGGCGGCATCGCGGACATCGTCCGCAGTGATTGCTAGGGAAGTCATGGCGTTGGAATAGACGTATTACCGCGTAGTATCGCGCAGATTGAACGGGGAGTGAGGCACAAGCCCGCTGGCCATGCCCGCCGCAGGGGACAAGCCCGGCCTCGATCCTCGCCGTCCGTGCGGCGGGCGACCTCACCCCTCGCCAGCCACCTCCGTTACAATTCGCGGCCCGGCCGTCGCTGTCCCGCGGCGGCACCCCCATCGATACCTTTTTAGCGCGCCAGAAGCCATGAGCCAGTACGTCTACACCATGAACAAGGTCGGGAAGACCGTCCCGCCGAAGAAGGAGATCCTGCGGGATATCTCGCTTTCGTTCTTTCCCGGCGCCAAGATCGGCGTGCTCGGCTATAACGGCGCCGGCAAATCGACCCTGCTGCGCATCATGGCCGGCGTCGACAAGGAATTCAGCGGCGAGGCCCGGCCGATGCCCGGCCTGAAGATCGGCTACCTGCAGCAGGAGCCACAGCTCGACCCGACCAAAACGGTGCGCGGCAATGTCGAAGAGGCGGTGTCGGACATCACCAATGCGCAGGCCGAACTGGACAAGGTCTACGCCGCCTACGCCGAACCGGACGCCGATTTCGACAAGCTCTCCGCCCGGCAGCAGGAGCTGGAAGGCGTCCTCGCCGCCAGCGACGGCCACAACCTCGACGTGATCCTGGACAAGGCCGCCGAGGCCCTCAACCTGCCGCCCTGGGACGCCGACGTCACCAAGCTGTCCGGCGGCGAGCGCCGCCGCGTCGCGCTGTGCCGCCTGCTGCTGTCCAAGCCGGACATGATCCTGCTCGACGAGCCGACCAACCATCTGGACGCCGAGTCGGTGGCCTGGCTGGAGAAGTTCCTCAACGACTTCCCCGGCACCATCATCGCCGTCACCCATGACCGCTACTTCCTCGACAACGTCGCCGGCTGGATTCTGGAACTGGACCGCGGCTACGGCATCCCCTGGCAGGGCAACTACTCCACCTGGCTGGAACAGAAGGACAAGCGCCACGAGCAGGAGCAGAAGACCGAGGACGCGCACAGCCGGGCGATGAAGGAAGAGCTGGAATGGGTGCGCAAGAACCCCAAGGGCCGCCAGACCAAGTCCAAGGCGCGCGTGCAGGCCTATGAGGAACTCGCCTCGCAGGAATTCCAGAAGCGCGCCGAAACCCGTGAGCTGTACATTCCGCCCGGCCCGCGCCTGGGCGACCTGGTGGTCGAGGTCAACGACGTCAAAAAGTCCTACGGCGGCCGCACTCTATATGAAGGCCTGACCTTCAAGGTGCCGCGCGGCGCCATCGTCGGCATCATCGGCGCCAACGGCCGCGGCAAGACCACTTTGTTCCGCATGCTGCTGGGACAGGAGCAGCCGGACTCGGGCACCATCCGCGTCGGCGACACGGTGAAGTTCGCTCACGTCGACCAGTCGCGCGATTCGCTCGACGGCGACAAGACCGTGTTCCAGGAAATCAGCGGCGGCAACGACATGATCCGCGCCGGCAGCTTCGAAATGCCCTCGCGCGCCTACATCGGCCGCTTCAACTTCAAGGGCGAGTCGCAGCAGAAGCGCATCAAGGACCTGTCCGGCGGCGAGCGCAACCGCCTGCATCTGGCCAAGCTGCTGCTGGCCGGCGGCAACGTGCTGCTGCTCGACGAACCGACCAACGATCTGGACGTCGAAACCCTGCGCGCGCTGGAAGAAGCGGTGCTGGGCTTCGCCGGCTGCGCCATGGTCATCTCGCATGACCGCTGGTTCCTCGACCGCGTCGCCACCCACATCCTGGCATTCGAGGACAGCGGCGAAGTGGTGTTCCTGGAAGGCAACTACCGCGAGTACGAAGACGACTTCCGCCGCCGCACCGGCTCCGAGCCCGGCGTCAATCGCCGCTCGCGCCACAAGAAGCTGGGTTAGGAAAAGCGCCGCTTGTTTCAACAGTCCGGGGCATGGATGCCCCGGTTCTGTACAGGACGTACAAATATATGCCCCGGTCTTGTACCAGGACGTACACCAAGAAAAAAGCGCGACACCTTGCGGTGTCGCGCCAACGTACAGCACCCCGACCGGCCGGCGGATGCTCTCCGCCAATGCAGTACGGTAGTGCGATGCCCGCTCCAGGCGGTATCCCCCGGTTGAGGGGTACGATCACGCATTCAAGGCGCAGAATGTGCGCTGGTTCACGGAGAAATGCCGCACATGGCTGCCGATCAAACCCTCGCCTATCGCTGGCGCAATGGTTCCCTGCAACCGATCACCTTTCCCTCCCACGTGCGCCTGGACCAGTTGCTCGGCATCGAGCGGCAGAAAACGGAACTGTCGGCCAATACCCGCCGCTTCGTGGATGGGCGTCCGGCCAATCACGCCCTGCTCACCGGCAGCCGCGGCACCGGCAAGTCCTCGCTGGTGAAAGCCCTGCTCGGCGAGTTCAGCGAGCAGGGTTTGCGTTTGGTGGAGGTGCATCCGCACGATCTCACCGATCTGCCCGACGTGGTGGCGCCGCTGCGCGAGCGCGCCGAGCGCTTCGTGCTGTATGTGGACGATTTCTCCGTGGCACAAAACGATCCGGCCCTGGCGGCGCTGAAGGCCGCACTGGACGGCGGCATCGAGGAGCCGCCGGACAATGTGCTGATCTACGCCACCAGCAATCGCCGTCATCTGATGCCGGAATTCCGCAGCGAGAACGAGGAATTCAAGTTCGTCGACGGTGAGCTGCATCCGGGCGAATCGTCCGAGGACAAGATCGCCCTGTCGGAGCGCTTCGGCCTGTGGCTGTCGTTCCCGCCCTTCAACCAGGAGATGTACCTGGAGCTGGTGCGGCTGCATCTGCGGCGCCTCGGCCATGGCGCCTGGGACGAGGAAACCGAAAAAGCCTCGCTGCGCTGGGCCCTGGCGCGGGCCTCGCGTTCCGGACGCGTGGCGCATCAATTCGCCAGGAGCTGGGCCGATCAGCGGAGCGCTTAACGCGGGGTCTTGCCGGACCCGGGCGAGCCTCCCTCGCCTGCACGTTCAAGTGTGAACCGGCGCACAATTGCGCGGCGTCCGCATAACGTCTAATCACGCCTGGACGCAACAGCTATAGTGTTTGCCAAGAAGGCGCTGCGCAAGAAAGGGGAATTGCATGTTTTCTGTCAAATCCTGTTCCTGGTCGATCGCCTGCCTGGCGCTGAGCGTGATGCCGGCGTACGCAGCGGTACAGCGCGCCGCCATCGATGCATCAGCCACCAGCTCCGGCACCTCGCAACTGAGAGCGTTCGGCGTTCCCGCCTTGTCGGCACAGGAGCGCGCCAGCGGCGCCTACACCAAGCTCGACGGCAATCTGATCGAACTGTGGCAGCAGTCGCGAAATCTTTCAGCGGCGCAGGCGTCGGAAAACCCGCGCTCGCTGAACCCCACGGTGCGCTTGCGCCTGCGTGCGCCGCTGGCCCTGCCCGAAGTCGCGGTGGATGCGGTGACCAGCGGCGATCCGCAGGCGTTGCGGGCCGCACTGGAAAACCTGGGCCTGGAGAACATCGCGGTGTTCTCCAACGATGTCGGCGGCTGGCTGCCGGTCGAGCAGATCGCCAATGCCGGCGCGCTGGCGCAAGTGAATGCGCTGCGCGCATCGCGCTCGCGGACACGCGCCGGCGCGGTGACCTCGCAGGGCGATTACGCGCAGCGCAGCGATCTGCTGCGGGCTTCGACATCGGGCGGCCTGAGCGGCAATGGGGTCAAGGTCGGCGTGCTTTCCGATAGCTTCAATTGTTATGCGTATTACCAGCAGCAAGGCATATCGAACTACACCCGGAACGGCTTCACCGCGAACTATTCCAGCGATACTTCGAGCGGCGACCTGCCCGACAACGTGCAGGTACTGCAGGAAGCCGATTGCGGCAGCTATGGCGCGCCGCAACAGCTTCCCTTTACCGACGAAGGCCGCGCCATCCTTCAGATCGTCCATGACGTGGCGCCCGACGCCTCCCTGGCCTTCTACACGGCATACAACACCGAGGCCGAGTTCGCCCAGGGCATTATCGCGCTGCAGAAAAGCGGGGCGAAGATCATCGATGACGATGTGGGCTATTCGGACGAACCGATTTTCCAGGACGGCGTGGTGGCGCAGGCCGTCGACCAGGTGGAGGCGCAAGGCGTTGCCTACTTCTCCTCTGCGGGCAACAACGGCACCAATTCCTACGAGAACAGCTCGCCTTCCTTCCCCGGTGTCGGCGCGAGCGGAGCGCCCAACGCCGGCGAAAAACTGCTGAATTTCGACACCAGTGGCGCGACCACCAGCACCAGCCTGCCGCTGCACATCGTGTCGCTGCAGCCGGGTGAAAACATCAGCCTGGTGGTCGAGTGGGACCAACCCTACGTCTCCGGCGCCCCCAACAGCGGCGGCTCGGCCAATTCCCTGGATCTGTGCTACACGGACAGCAGCGCGATCACACGGTGCAGCGGCGCCAATGCAATCGGCAGCGATCCGGTGGTGGAGATCGACCTCGGCAATCCGGCCAATGCGGGCGGCAATACGGCAGCGGAGGACATCAGCGTGACGATTGGTGTGGCCGGCGGCGCGGTACCGAAGCGGGTCAAGTTCCTGCTGGAAGATGACGGGGCCGGCTCCACCATCACCCAGTTCCAGACCAACAGCCCCACCATCCAGGGCCATCCCGGCGCAGCCGGCGCCGCAGCGGTCGGCGCGGCGTTCTATTTCGACACGCCGCGCTGCGGCACTTCAACGGCAAAGCTGGAAGCATTTTCCTCGCTCGGCGGCGACCCGATCCTGTTCGATGTCTCGGGCAACCGCCTGTCCACGCCGCTGATCCGCCAGAAACCGCAGTTCGTGGGGCCCGACGGCGTCAACAATACCTTTCTCGGCTACACCAACGGACAGCTGAGCACCTCGATCCCGCAGTGCCAAAACCTTACACAGTATCCGAATTTCTTCGGCACCTCGGCGGCGGCACCGCACGCCGCCGCTGTGGCGGCACTGCTGCTCCAGGCAAACCCCTCAGCCACGCCAAGCCAGATCTATTCGTCATTGCAGAACAGCGCCGCGCCGATGGGGGCGCTCAACTACAACTCCGGTTATGGCTTCATCCAGGCCGATGCGGCGCTCACCGAACTCGGTAGCAGCAGTAGCAGCAGCGGTGGGACCAGCAGCAGTAGTAGTGGCAGCAGTAGCAGTAGCGGAGGTGGAGGCGGTGGCGGCAGCTTCAGTCCGGCGCTGATTCTGGCGATGGGGCTGCTCGGCTTGCTGCGCAGAGCACCGGCCTGGGCGCGCCGTGAATCCATTCGTCGCCGCGACCTGAACTGATCTGGTGTAGCTCGATGTCGCCGCCAGAAGAAGTCACAGCACCAGGACAGGATGAGGTGCGCCAGCTTGCCGGCGCGCTGCGTCAACGGGCGCCTTCGGACGGATTCAAGCTGCTGCAGGGCAAGCCCGATGCGCTGGTGGCGGCGGCGCTGGGCGAGCTCGACGCGCAAACGCGCCGGGCGCTGCTGGAGCGTTATCCGGAGACGCAGCGCGCGACGCTGCGCACCATCGATACGCGGCTCCATGCCCAGGCCTCGCAGCAGCACCACTACCATCATGAGGACAGTGTCGGCGTGCTGATGCTGCCGCCGGACGCGGTGTTTCCCCTGGGCGTGAGCGTGGCGCGGATCATCGACAAGGTGCGCGAACTGGCGCAGCGGCAGGTATTGGTGATCTACGGCTACGTGGTCGACGCCGAGGACCGGCTGCAAGGCCTGGTGACGATGCGCGACCTGCTGCTCGCGGGACCGGAGGCCAGGGTCGAGGACATCATGCTGGCCCATCCCTTTGCCCTGCATCCGCAGATGACGGTGGAGGATGCGATGCGCGAGACCGCGCGCCGCCACTATCCGCTGTACCCGGTGTGCGACGACAGCGGCACCCTGCTCGGCACGGTGGCGGGCGCCGCGCTGTTCGAGGCGCGCGCGTTCGAGATCAGCGCGCAGAGCGGCTTGATGGTCGGTGTGGACAGCGAGGAGCGCCTGCTCTCGCCATGGCCGCGCAGCCTCAAGCAGCGGCATCCCTGGCTGCAGGTCAACCTGCTCACCGGCCTGGTGGTCGGCTTCATCGTCAGCCTGTTCAGCGGCACCCTGAGCCAGCTGGTGATCCTTACCGCCTTCCTGCCGATCCTGTCGAGCGTGGCCGGCAATACCGGCTGCCAGACCCTGGCGGTGACGCTGCGCGGCATCGCCCTGGACGAGTACACCCCCGATGTGGCCGGCCGCCTGCTGCGCAAGGAACTGCTGCTCGGCGCGCTCAACGGCGCCATCATCGGCCTGGTCGCCGGCGCGGTGATGTATTTCTATGCGCTGAGCGCGCACGCCGCGCATCCCTGGCGCGCCGGGCTGGTGGTGATGGCGGCGATGACCGGCGCCTGTCTCAGCGGCGGGGTCGCCGGGGTGGCCGTGCCCGCGCTGCTGCGCCGCTTCGGCGCCGACCCGGCAACGGCGTCGAGCATCTTCCTCACCACCACCACCGACATCGTCGGCATCAGCCTGTTCCTGGGCTTGGCTACAGCGGTCCTGCTTTAGGGCCTATTGGGGCTTGTCTGCTCGTGGCGGCGGCGTTGTATGCTGTCGGCATCATGTGGCGTCCAGCGAGTGCCGGATTGCGGCCCGGTTCGCCACCACAATCAAGGGGTGACCATGAATCCAAGCAAGACGTACAGGCAGGTAGTTGCCGGCTGTTCGGCACTGCTGCTGCTCGCCGCAGCCGCTCCGGGCTTCGCCGCCGGCGCCACGACGGCGGACCCGAAATGGACCGAATTCCTCAACAGCTACCAGGAAGGCTACTTCGCGGTCGAGCCGGCGTTCGCGGTGCAGGAAGGACGCCATGAGTTCGACGGCAAGCTGCCCGACTGGAGCGCCGCAGGCATCGCCAGGGAGATCGCCTGGCTGAAAGCCGAGCAGAAGCAGGCGCAGGCGTTCAAGCCGGCGGCGCTGTCGCCGCAGCAGCGCTTCGAGCGGGAATACCTGCTGGCGCGCGTCGACGGCGAGCTGTTCTGGCGCGACGAGGCGCAGGAACCGTTCCGCAATCCGTCCTACTACCTCGACGGCAGCTTCGATCCCAGCGTCTATTTCGAGCGGCCCTACGCGCCGCTCGACGTGCGCATGAAAGCCTTCACCGGCTATCTCAAGTCCATCCCGGCGGCGGCCGCGCAGATCCGCGCCAACCTGAAAACGCCGCTGCCGAAAACCTATGTGGCGCGCGGCATCTCCGCTTTCGCCGGCTACGCCGACTTCTTCGGCAACGACGCGCCCAAGGCCTTCGCCAGCGTCACCGATCCCGCGCTTCAGGCCGACCTGAAAGCCGCAACCGGCCCCGCCGTGCAGGCCATGAAAGATCTCGCCGACTGGCTCAAGACCGAGCAGCCCAAGGCCACCGACAACTTCGCCCTGGGACCGAAACTGTTCGCCGACATGCTGTGGCGCACCGAGCGCGTGCATACGCCGCTGGCCCAACTGGAGAAAGTCGGCAAGGCCGATCTGGCGCGCAATCTTGCCGCGCTGAAGGAAGCCTGCGCCGAGGTTCTGCCGGGGGGCAGCATCGAAGCCTGCATCGCCAAGGTGGAAGCGGACAAGCCGCAGGGCGGCGCGGTGGAAGGCGCGCGGGCGCAACTCGACCAGCTGCGCCAGTTCATCATCGACAAGAATCTCGTCACCATCCCCAGCGACGAGAAGGCCCTGGTCAACGAGGCCCCGCCCTACCAGCGCTGGAACTTCGCCTACATCAACATCGCCGGCCCCTACGACAAGGGCATGCCCTCGACCTACTACATCGCGCCGCCGGACCCGACCTGGCCCCAGGCGGAGCAGGACGCCTACGTCCCCGGCAAGGCCATGCTGTTGTACACCTCGGCGCATGAGGTCTGGCCCGGCCACTTCCTGCAATTCCTCCACGCCAACCGTTCGCCGTTCCAGTTCGGCCAGATCTTCGTCGGCTACGCCTACGCCGAAGGCTGGGCCCACTACACCGAGGAAATGATGTGGGAAGCCGGCCTCGGCGAAGGCGCCGCCGACATCCACGTCGGCCAGCTCTCCGAAGCCCTGCTGCGCAATGTGCGTTTCCTCTGCGCCATCGGCATGCACACCCAGGGAATGAAAGTGGAGACCTGCGAAAGCATGTTCCTGCACCAGGCCTACCAGGACCCAGGCGGCGCCCGCCAGCAAGCCGCCCGCGGCACCTACGACCCGGCCTACCTAAACTACACCCTGGGCAAGCTGATGATCCGCAAACTGCGCAGCGACTGGACCGCCAGCCACGGCGGCCGCGCCGGCTGGCACGACTTCCACGACCAGTTCCTCTCCTACGGCGGCCCGCCGATCCCGCTGGTACGGGAACAGATGCTGCCGAAGGACAAGGGCGGGCTGTTCTAAGGCCGGATTCGCCATGCGTGCCATGTGTGCCAAGGTTTGGTGATGGCGAGCATGACGGGGTCGACGAACGGTAGGTGTGGAGATTAATTGGCGCAGGAGGGCCGGAGACGTCCGCGGAGGGCCGGTAAGGTTCGGGCGGACGGATTGGCGGGCATCACCCTTGCATTTTCGTTCATCGAAGCCTGGATTCCGGCTTTCGCCGGAATGACGATGGGGGTGGATGACGCTTCGGCTTTGACTGCCCGTTGACGTGCCCCCCGTCTGGCTGCGCCGAGCATCGGAGTCCGCGGCGACGTAGGCTCGCGCCTGTTTGGCGCGAGGCGAGGCATGGATGCCGAAGCGTTTTTGGACAGGCCAGGGATGGCCTGTCCAAAAACCCCGCCGCGGGCGAGAAGCGCAGGGGACCGTCAAATCGCGTCAGCGATTGGACGGCGCAGACATCGGGAAATGTTCTTTGCTTACTTTCTTGCGTCAAGAAAGTAAGGCCGCCGGCAGGGCTGCGACGAGGATGCTGCTAGGGTGATCTTGGCAACCCGGATTCCGTTTCACTTCATCCGGGCTACTCGCTACGAAATCTTGGGTTGTGAGTTGAAGCAAAGAACCAAGTCACTCACGGTCTCAACTTTCCCGTAATACGGATTGCCGGCCAATTCCTGCAAGCTGCGCCCTGTCCGTTCGGCGATGTCCGGACCGATATCGAAATCCAAATCGTCACCATCAATGCGCAAATCTCTTACCAATACATCCTGCGCTCGCACGGGAACCGGGCCCAAATGCCTTTGCAGTTCCTCGTAAACTGCACGGATCACCCACGTATCCACCGAGTGACGATCAAACGACCGGGCAAAAGTGCAAATGGATTCATCCGTTCTAGACGCTGCCAATTCGCGAAAATGGCGCTGGCTCCTTCGAGACTCAAGGATTCCCATTGCGGTCAAGGCAAGCAGCAATCCGCTAACGATAAGTGGATATTGCCAAAGCAGGTATGCGAAAGCCGCAATCAAGCCAACCAAAAACAACCAGCCGAGCGGCTGGGTGCGTTTGGCCGTGATCTGCGGCATATACCTGGACGGCCTTCTCATAGTTCCTTACCGGAGGTCCGCTGCTTTTGTACGAGGTCGCGCCGCCACCGAAAACCCATGCCCATGCTCCAACAAATATTCCAGCCACCGCGACAGCATATGATTCCGCGCCCACTGATCATGCAAAAACTTCCCCGCCTCCGGATCCGTCTCGTCGACCGCCAGCCACGGCAGCCGCTTGCCGCAATGCAGGGCCTCGGCGACGCGGGCATCGCGGTAGACCTTGATCCACATGTCCGGCTCCAGCCGCTTGCCCTCCGGCGAATTGAACTCATAGGTCAGACGCAGCTCCGAGGTATACGGCGCCCGCTCCACCATGGTCAAAATCAGGGGAAGATCGGTGGCGCTGCGCGACACCACCCGCTCGAACGGCAATTCCAGTTCCGGCACCAGGCGTTCGAGCAGTTGAAAGTTGCGCTCATAGAGGTCAAGCAGGTGCGCAATCCGCCGCGGCTTGCCGCAGCAGGGACAGCGATCAGCAAATGTCGTATCGAGTTGCATGTTCGGACTATAAGATACGGTTTCAACGCGCGACAAATATGCGCGCCCTAGAGAAAAAGCATGCCAATCCGCGAACTACAGACCAAACCCTATAACGACCAGAAATCCGGTACTGCTGGACTACGCAAGAAGGTTGCCGTGTTCCAGCAGCCGCATTATCTGGAGAATTTTTTACAGTCCATTTTCGACGTCGAGACAGGTCTGCGCGGCAAGACCCTGATCATTGGGGGCGATGGCCGTTATTACAACCGCGAGGCCATCTTCACCGCCATCGCCATGGCGGCGGCGAACGGCGTGGCCAAGGTGGTGGTCGGCCAGGGCGGCCTGCTCTCGACTCCGGCGGCCTCGCACCTGATCCGCCTGCACAAGGCGGGGGGCGGCTTCCTGTTTACCGCCAGCCACAACCCGGCCGGCCCGGATGGCGACTTCGGCATCAAGTTCAATATTACCGGCGGAGGCCAGGCCCCGGAAGGGCTCACCACCCGCATCTACGAGCACAGCAAGACCATTCAGCGCTACCGGGTGGCCGACGGTCCCGACCTCGATCTCGACCGCCGCGGCCTGCAAAAGCTGGAGGAAATGGAGATCGAGGTGGTGGACTGCGTCGAGGACTACTCCGTCCTGATGCAGAGCCTGTTCGACTTCGAGCGCATCCGCGACTGGTTCAAGAAAGGCGGCTCTCTGCGCTTCGACGCCATGCACGCAGTCACCGGCCCCTATGCCCAGCGCATCCTGGTGGAACAGCTCGGCGCGCCCTCCTCGGCGATCATGAACGCCTGCCCGCTGGAGGATTTCGGCGGCGGCCATCCCGATCCCAACCTGATCTACGCCAAGCATCTGGTCGACCTGGTCAACAGCGCCGCCTCGCCCGATCTGGCCGCCGCCAGCGACGGCGACGGCGATCGCAACATGATTCTCGGCCGCGGCATCTTCATCTCGCCGGGCGACTCCCTGGCCATGCTGGCGGCGCACCTGGACAAGCTGCCGGGCTATCGCGGCGGCCTCAAGGGGCTGGCGCGCTCGATGCCGACCTGCCGCGCGGTGGATCATGTAGCGAAAGCCTTGAAGGTGGAACTCCACGAGACGCCTACCGGCTGGAAATTCTTCGCCAACCTGCTCGATGCCGGCCGCCTGACCCTGTGCGGCGAAGAGAGCTTCGGCACCTCTTCCTCGCATACGCGGGAAAAGGACGGGCTGTGGGCGGTGCTGGCCTGGCTCAATGTGCTGGCGGTCACCGGTTTGTCGGTACAGGAAATCGCCGGGCAGCACTGGCGCCATTTCGGCCGCCATTATTTCGCCCGCCACGACTACGAGGGCCTGTCGGCCGCCACCGCCACCAGCGTGACCCAGTCCCTGGCCGACGCCACCGCGCACCTGCCCGGCAAGACCTTTGGCGACTGGACCGTCACCCAGGCGGATGAATTCAGCTACCGCGATCCGGTGGACGGCAGCATCGCCGTGAACCAGGGCCTGCGGGTGGTGTTCGGGGATGCGGCGCGCATCGTGCTGCGCCTGTCCGGCACCGGCACCGAGGGCGCCACCCTGCGGCTCTACCTGGAACGCTACGAGAAGCTGGAAACGGCACTGGCCTGGGAAACCGACGAGGCGCTGGCGCCTCTGGTGAACGCGGCGGAGCAGATCGCGAGGATCGGCGAGCTGACCGGGCGCAAGGCGCCGAATGTAGTGACATAAAACAGTGGTTAGTGACCAGTGATTAGTGGTTAGTAAAAGCCGCCCCCGCAGGGGGCAGCTTGCTAATCACTGACCACTAACCACTGCTGTTTTCAGCCCTTCTGCCGCTCGCCGCGGGCTTCGCTGCGGCACTGGGTGGCGGCGCCATCCTTCTCGGACTGGCAGGAATCGGGGTGGATGCCGCAGAAATACTCGGCCACCGCCAGCTTCTGCTTGAGGCAGCCCTCGTAGCCGGCATGGTTGGCCATCTTCCTGGCCTTGGCCTTCTTCATCGGCTTGGCCGCGGGGGCGGCCGGAGCGGCGGCTGCGGTGTCGGCTGCAGGAGCCGCCGGGGCGGCGTCCTGGGCCAGCGCCGATGCGCAGAACAAGGCGGCGCTCAGTGTGAACGTCAGGGCAATGCGGTTGTTCAGCTTCATCGGACATCCCTCCATGGGTCGGTAGCGCCGAGCCTTGACAGACCCGACGCATGAATTATGCCGCAGATTCCGCTTTCAGCGCGGGTTTGCCCGGTTAGGGCCTGTCAACAGGCCCTAAGACATCAATCAGGCACTCCAAGTTTCTTGTGCATCGAGGTGCTGGTGGTGGTGTATTGCAAATTCACCTTCTCGTTGGGGAATAACTGGTGCTTGATGGCGAAAGCGGTCAGCGCACCCTCGTGGAAGCCGGACAGGATCAGTTTTTTCTTGCCGGGATAGAAATTGATGTCGCCCACGGCGTAGATGCCGGGGGTGGAGGTCTGGAATTTCTCGGTATCGACCTCGATCTGGTGCTTGTTGAGGGTCAGGCCCCATTCGGCGATCGGCCCCAGTTTGGGGCTGAGGCCGTAGAAGGCCAGCACATGGTCGACTTCCAGCACATGCCTGGCCTGGTCGATGCCGGTGACGTTGATCGAGGTCAGGCGGCCTTCGCTCTCGCTGTAGCCGAGCACGCTGCCGAGCAGCAGCTTGGCGTTGCCGGCCTCCACAAATTCCTTGAATTTCGACACCGAGGCCGGCGCCGCCTTGAACGCGGCGGAACGGTGGATCAGGGTCACTTCGCTGGCCTTGCCGACCATTTGCAGGGCCCAGTCCAGCGCCGAGTCGCCGCCGCCGCAGACCACCACCCTCTTGCCGTGATGCAGGCTGGGATCCTTGACCCGGTAAAACAACTGCTTGTCGTCGTATTTCTCGAGGCCTTCCAGGCGCAGCAGCACCGGCTGGAACGCGCCGACGCCGCCGGCGATGATCACTGCCTTGGTGTTGAATTCGGTGCCGGTCGAGGTGACCAGGTGAAAGCTGCCGTCCTCCAGCTTTTTCACTTCCTGCACCTGCTGGCCGAGGTGGAAGGTGGGCGAGAACGGCTTGATCTGCTGCAACAGGCGCTCGACCAGCTCCAGCGCGCCGACCGTGGGGAAGCCGGGGATATCGTAGATCGGCTTGTCCGGATACAGCTCGGCGCACTGGCCGCCGATGATCGGCAGCGCATCGATGACATGCGCGCGCAGGTCCAGCAGACCCAGCTCGAATACCTGAAACAGGCCGCAGGGGCCCGCGCCGACGATGACGACATCAGTCTGGATCATGATTGCCTTAACTTAATTTCTGGAATTGCCCGCTTGTTTCAACAGTCCGGTCACGGATGATCGGTTCTTGGACACGGATGTCCATAACTCATAGTTTACTGCCAGCGACGCAGCCGGGATCACCCATTGGGCGTAGGCACGTCCAATGGCCCTGAGAGTTTTGAGTTGAAATCGGGAGTTTTGTAGTGCCCGTCCCTGGGCCGCTGGTCCCTTTGAAACCCAAGGGTAGCCACCCTCTCTTACGGCCCCATTACAGTCACGCAGGGGTGGTTAACGCCGCAGGCCCTTTTCCTGGATCACCGTGGCGGCGATCTCCTCGATCGACATATTGGCCGAATTGACAAAAGGCACGTTGCGGCGCCGGTAGAGCTGCTCCGCCTGGCGCAATTCGTAGGCGCATTGCGCCAGGGAGGCGTACTTGGAACCGGGGCGGCGCTCGCCGCGCACCTGCGACAGGCGTTCCGGGTCGGAGGACATGCCGAACAGCTTGGACTCGAAGCCCTCCAGCGGCTTGGGCAGGCGCAGATGCTCCAGATCGTCCTCGGTGATGGGAAAATTGGTGGCGAAAATGGCGTGCTGCAGGGCCAGGTAGAGGGTGGTCGGGGTTTTCCCGCAACGCGAGGGGGCGATCAGGATCACGTCCGCCCTGGCCAGGTTGCGGGTGCTCTGGCCGTCGTCGTGCTCCATGGCATAGTTCATCGCCTCGATGCGCGCGTGGTAGCGGCCGGCGTCGGCCATGCCGTGCGCACGGCCCTGGGCATGGGTGGATTTCAGCCCCAGTTCGGCCTCGATCGGTGCGACGTAGGTGTCGAACAGGTCAAGGAACAGCGCCTGGGTGCCGCGCAGGATGCCGCGCACCTCTTCGTTGACGGTGGTGCTGAACACGATCGGCCGCACGCTGGCCGTGGCGGCAAGGTGATTGATATAGTCCACCGTCACCCGCGCCTTATCCGGCGTGTTGATGAACGGCAAGGTGGTCTTCGCGAAGTCCACTCCCTCGAACTGCGTCAGCAGCGTTCCGCCCAGCGTCTCGGCGGTGATGCCGGTGCCGTCGGACACGAAAAAAACGGTTCTCTGCACACTCATATGGCTCAGTTGCCCTGGTTGTACCTGCTGCTCGCCGGCCTGTTCGAGATCGGCTTTACCACGATGATGAAGCTGTCCAACGGCTTTTCGATGCAGCGGCCGGGCTATGTGCTGGCGTTCTGCCTGTTCGCCCTGGCCAGCTTCAGCATGATCAACCTGGCGATCAAGGGTATCCCGCTGGGCACCGCCTACGCCATCTGGACCGGCATCGGCGTGCTTGGCACGGTGCTCGTCGGCATCATCTGGTTCGGCGATCCGACCACTCCGGCGCGGCTGATGTTCATGGCGATGCTGCTGATCTCGGTCATCGGCCTTAAACTAGTTTAGGGTCTGTTGGTCATAAATTTGGTCCTGGCGATCAAATAATGATCAAAAGACCCTCCTGATAACCCCGCAACAAGCCGTTGCAGCGCCGCCGCATCGCCCGCGGCGGCCGCACGGCGGCACAAAGGATGAAAAGCATGGGTACCCCGACCGTTCTCTGGTTCAAGCAGCTGGGCATGCACGACGTCGAACTCGTCGGCGGCAAGAATTCCTCACTGGGCGAGATGATCCAGCACCTGAGCAAGGCCGGGGTCAGCGTGCCGGACGGCTTCGCCACCACCGCCGAGGCCTATCGCGAATTCCTCGCCCATGAAGGTCTGGCGGACCGTATCAATGCGCAGCTCTCGGCGCTCGACGTCGACGATGTGCAGACCCTGGCCAAGACCGGCAAGGCGATCCGCGAGGCGGTGATGAAGGCGCCCTTCCCCGCCGCGCTGGAAAAGGAGATTCGGGCCGCCTACCAGCAGCTGCTGGACGAGGCCGGGGTGGAAATCTCGGTGGCGGTGCGCTCCTCCGCCACCGCCGAGGATCTGCCCGACGCTTCCTTTGCCGGGCAGCAGGAAACCTTCCTCAACGTGCGCGGCATCGAGGACGTGCTGGAGAAGATGAAGGAAGTCTTCGCCTCGCTGTTCAACGACCGCGCCATCGCCTACCGC